>PVBE011944039.1_pt1 | contig 28848 bp, 30 predicted proteins | sample 1631181 | NCBI WGS metagenome assembly PVBE01 (sample SAMN08397723, study PRJNA350692) | Marine metagenome, whole genome shotgun sequencing project. | isolation source: water | place: Pacific Ocean | collected 2012-04
CGCCGGGTCGTAGTCGAGATAGCCAGCGCAAACCATGCCGCGCAACCATTCTTCAACATAGCGGGGCTCCAAGCCCGACGCGGCGACAATGTCTTCATGAGTCATCGGTCCTTGCTTGGCCATAGTACGGAACAATCCTGTTTTTGTTCCCACATAGCCAAGGCCTGCGACCATGGCGCCCGACATGTCACGAAAAACATGGTCGGCAAAGTCTTTGATCTTCTGTTTATCCATCGCCTCGTACCCTTATCTGTTTACCCAAACAGTCACGAAAGTCGCTCAGCTTTATCTATGCGGCTTCAAATATCGCGATGTCGTAAATGCCCGTATTATCTCGCAAATGTTTGATCTCATTTTGATACTCGTCAGAACTCCAAAATGCTTTGGCAGCGTCTAATGTCGGAAACTTTGAAACGACTATTACCCGATCATTGAAGAGCTCACCTTCCACGTTTGACTCAGGTTTGCCGCGGATCATATATTCCGCCCCATATTTGGCGGTGAGCTCCGCAGAGCGATCAGCGTACGCCTGAAACATATCTGACCAATCATCAACACGTACAACAGCGACGATATATGCTGGCATATTTATGGTCTCCCTATTCTTAGGCTATGCAGCCAATTGGTGATCATGACATAATCGGGCCAAGCGTCTAAATACTGTGGACTTGCTGTCCCAACGGGGCAAAAAGACTAAGGAGACACGCGATGCACACTTATATCGTCAATGTCACAGCGAAACCGGGGCATAATGACCAGGTCGCACGCTTTTACCGGGATATGGAACCCTTGTACGAAGGCACCAAGGGATTTCACGGGCGAAAGATCTTTCAAGCAAAGACCGGAACGATGGCCGAAGCCGTGTATAGGATATATACGGCGGAAGAATTAGCGCAGCACGCAGAGCCGCCTCATGAAGACCCTGGCACCCAGTTCATCATTATCGAGCAGTGGGAGAGCATTGACGACCGCATGCACTTTTCCAAAAACTTGGCGGGGGGGCGAAGCAAAAATCTCATCCCCCATTTGGGGCCCCAACACAGCCACGAATTCTATGAGGATATATCTGTTGGGTGATTTTTGCGATTCTATCGCCGGTGCCTTACTTGTACCGTCTGTGAATGTAATCGGCTAATCAAAGTGATTTCACGGTGGTGCTTCACCCAAAGGACATGCCGGGCGCCCTTAATTGATGGGACTCCGGAACGGAGTTGTTGAGCCAATGCTAAGGCGTGGAATAATCGCATTGCTTTCGAGCCTTCTATTGGGCCTTCCGATAGACACGGCCATCGCTCAAGGCCGCTCACCACAAGTAGGTGGTTGAATAATTTAAAGAAAATGGTGCCGCCTGGGTGACTTGAACACCCGACCTACGCATTACGAATGCGTCGCTCTACCAGCTGAGCTAAGGCGGCCCTGGCGCGAACAGCTCATAGCAGATTTTTATTACCAAGTAACTGTCTGTGGGTGGGCGGTTTTCCGCCGATCAATGGACTCCGAACTCGGAAGCGTGGAGGATACGATTTCTCGGCGCTCGCAAACAAAAGGAAGGACCGAGGGCAATGAGGGAAGGCGCTGAGTATCGAGGCCAAATTGGAATATCCGACGTAATCACGCAGTCTTTTGAGCAAATGCGCACGAGGCTCTGGTGAGTTGGACTGTCTACATTCTTGAATGTGCCGACGCGACCCTCTACACGGGCATTGCGAAAGAGCTCGCACGACGTCTCAAAGACCATGAAAGTGGCAAGGGCGCAAAATACACAAAAGGCCGCGGTCCGCTCAAGCTCCTCTATAAAGAAGTACACACATCAAGGGGAGCGGCACTCAAACGGGAGGCTGAGATCAAGGCACTCGACAGATCATCGAAGCTTGCGCTGGTAGTTTCTCATCACCCCTGACCCATCCTTAAGCCTGATAAACCAGCTCGAACGGCAGGAGCAAGACCGGCATATCCGCGCTGACTTGGCAATCATAACGCTTGAGCAGTTTATTCCAATAGTCCGTGAAGCGGGATCCACACGGTTAAATCGCACACCGGTGAGCCATCGTTCGACATATCCTCTAGTGTGATATTGCCAAATATCATTTCTCTCACGTCGGTCAAGCGAACCGAGAGCGTCGGGGAGCCATCATAGGCGATCAGAATCATGGCGTCGCCGGGCTCCGGAATCTTTTACCCGGTGGCCTCCATCAGCCACAGCAAGTCCAAACGTCCCTCGCTTATCGCCCTCCTTGATTAAATCAATAATCTGGCCTGTTGTCGGCTCGTCGATGCCGATCCATTTGACGTCGTAATCGTCACCTAGATTCGGCCTCGCTCGGTTTGGTCGGACCGTCGGCCAAAAATCGAGCCTTGTTCATGTCAAATTTCTTGGCTCAGCTGTCCGGGCTTATTTTAGAATATGAGATCAAGATGCAAAATCAGATACGACAACCCCGTGGGCGGCCGCTTCTTCCCGGCTGACCTCTCGACAATAGCACACCGTGGACGCCCACGAGATAGTACGTTTATGTAGATCGCATCACAGCTACAATCTTTGGTTAGTCATACAAGTTTGATCGGAAACATCGGAGGGCGAGAGCCATGAGTGTCGCGCACAAATGGTTGGAACAGGAACCCTGGCCAACCAAAAAATTGAGTAAAGAAATGTTGGAAAAGCGCATTGAGCGCGTCATTACGCTAACTAATATGGGTTATCTGGGCACCGTGAACAAAGACGGTAGTCCCATTGTCAGCCCGCTTGAGTTCTACGCAGAAGGTCTCTCTCTTTACTTTCTGCCGCAGCCCAAGAGTCCCAAGATTTATGCCATGAAGCGCGATCCTCGCGTTTCGCTCGCCATTGCAAATCCCATGGGGGGGTGGGCGTGCATCATGGGAGCTCAATTTTTCGGAATCGCCCATTTGCTTGAAGTGGATTCGCCGGAATGGGTGCACGGCATGAAAATCTTCAAATGGGCAGGCTCATCGTTTGAATTGGGGCGGGATCTTTCCGAACCGCCACGTACGATGATTACGAGATTGGACCCGGAGCGCATCGTCTACACTGAGCATTTGTTGCGCAAAGAGGGCTATGCGCCCCGGCAGATCTGGCTCAAAGACTCCGACGAGCCGCACGTGGTTCAGGGCACAAACGTCTTTCAGTCCTAAAAACTGACAGAGAGACCCTATGAGGTAGTACCAAAAAAGTCCCGCTCACAAACTAAAAGCGCAGAAACTCAGCTTACGGAATAACCGCGGGCTTCAAGGCAGGCGGTGAGCGCCCGGTTATAGTCTTCGCGATAGGCTGCGGCTGAGTTCTGGGCCTCTTCCTTGGATTCCTTACCCCTACGGTTGCCGAGGAGGGCGCCCAAAGCGCTGCCTGCGAGCGCACCAAGCCCGGGCTTGCCACCGATCACCTGACCTATCGCCGCGCCACCCGCAGCGCCGCCAGCAGCACCGATCGCCGTGTTCTTGGAAACTTTGCCTTTGCCGGCTTCTTGCTCCACATAGTTGTAATACGGATTGTAGCCGGTTTGCTGAGTCGCCCATTGACGGCATTCGTTTTCATCCGTTGCCTGTTGCTCAGAAGTTTGGCCGTCTGCTGGATAAACAAAGACATCTTCCTGGGCCAAGACCGCCATGCTGAGCCCGAGGCCCACAAAACCTACAAGTGGAAGAATTGCTTTCCGCATATGAGATCCCCTTCTGCAAAATAATGATGACGATTCAAACGGGTCGTTCAAATAACGCCTTAGCCAACACTCCTTAAGAAAATATGAATGAACAAAATAGGCATGAGGCTCTTGATCTCCAACGGCCAAGCCCTAATTGCTTCCACCTGAGAATGGAAGGGAATTAGTGCCCTAAGGTCTTAATGATTTTCACGTTACCGCGAGAACACCCAGAAAATTAGCAAATTAGCAAAAAGTTCGTCGCTCTAACAAATCGAGCGATAATACCCTATCCAATGAAGGACATTACGCTCACGTTTACTTCTCGAGCTCAATCGAATCATAGCGTACAAACGCAAGATCCTGTTGAAAGCCGGACACGGTGCCGCTCACGCCGTGGAGATAGTGCATTTGGTGCAGCCAAATCGCCGGTGCATCTTCATGATAGTGGGCCATGATACCTTGAACACGCCGGCGGCGCTCTTCAAGATCCCAAATTATCGATGCGCGCTCGATCTCTTCAGTTAGCAACACATTGCAATACCAAGGATTAGGAAGCCGACACGAATGAAGCCGCGTAAACCGCAATGCATCCAATGACCGTTCCGCATTGTAGTTCATGCCGAAAGCTTCACTTGTCCAGTTGCCCGTGTGCACGTTTTGAATGAGCCGCGTAATCGGAATGGCAATAATCTTCATCGTCACGCCAACGCTTCTGAGATCGGCGGCTACCTGTTGATAGACGGCGCTCAAGCCCATGTTCGCGTCCGGAGTTAAGATCGCCGTGAACTCAAAGCCATCGGCAAATCCGGCGTCCGCTAGCAAGGTACGCGCGCGCTCTGGATCGTACGAATACGCCTCAAGCTCTTCGTTATAGCCAAATGTTTCGGGCGTCGCGGGCTGGCTCGCCACACGAGACCGTCCTGCTAGTAACGCCTCTATGTATCGCTCTTTGTTAACGGCGTAGTTCAACGCCTGCCTAACCCGTTTATCCATGAGTGGATGGTCCGGCGGAAGCTTGGTTAAGATAAATGTGACACCAACGTTACTCAACGTTTTGCCGAGCATCGTCTTGCCCCCCAATGCCTTGATCGCTGGAATATCTTCCACGTTTATGGAAAGGGCAATGTCCACACTGCCCGACAAAAGCGCTTGCACTCTTGCAGATAATTCCACAATCGAAACCAATTCGAGTGATGCGGTTTTAGGCGCGCGCCAGGACGACTCAAACGCGGAAAGCTTAGCCATACTGTTGGACCATTCTTTTAAGCGATAAGGGCCCGTCCCAACAGGGGCCATGGCGAACCCCTCCTCTCCCAGTCCACGCCACGCGCCCATCTCCACTATGGGCAACATAGCCAAATAGGAGAGCAGCATCGGTTGTGGCTGCTTGGTTTTTATAACGACGTGAAGATGATCTATAGCTTCGGCCGACTCGAGAAAATACATTTCTTGACCAACCGACGTTGCTTTGGCCTCATCGCTGACAATGTAGGCTACGACGTCCGCAACGGATTGCGCCGTGAGCGGCACGCCGTTGTGAAACATCACATCGGGCTGTAGCTGAAAGCTCCAGGTGTTCTCGTCAAGGCCTTCCCAAGACGTTGCAAGCCAAGGAAGAATTTCGCCATCCTCAGTGACATAGGTCAGGGAATCAAAAATGGCCGCCCATGTATAAATCGTTGGTATACTGATTGAAGTAAAGGGATTTCCCAATCCGCGTGGAAGACTTGGCACAGCAACGCGGAGTATTGTTTCGGGTCGGCGCCCGGAAAGTTTTGAGGTGCTGCCGTCGACCGTCGCATCTCCAGGTTGGAACGTCAAAAACCGCACGCTTACGACCAGTGCGGCAATGAGAACAGCCGCGAGACCAATAAGAACAGACCGTTTTGACAAAATTAAGGTAAGGTTCATAGCCAATCTAAACAGAAAAATGCCAACAAGTCATATTAGGTCTGTGGCCGCAACGGAATACCGTGGTAAATGAATTCGTCGGCCATGAAACCTCAGTCGACATAAAGCGCGGCGGCGCTGACATGGCGCGCAGCATCGGATGTAAAAGAATATTGAGGTTGCCGGCTGCGTAAGCCCACATCGTGGTATGCCGTGCGGTATCGATCAATTGGTCGCATACGCGCGTGAAGCTGCTCAAGCGTTTGCGTGATATTATCAGCTTTGAGGTTTTGTACCACGGGAGCTCCCGCCCAGTACTGAACGAGATACAGAAAAACCATAGTCAGCTTACCCTCTTGTTTTTGAAGCCGCTTAAAGTAGCATTAGATTCCCCTTACAAATGAGGTACAAGCGTAATAAGGAGCACTCATTACATTAGAACATTTATATTGCACCCGAGAACAGACCTTCGTTTGCAAGACTTCCAATCGAGTGTAGAGTCAGCAGCCACGTCAATCGGGCTTCACTCGGTTACCTAAAAAGGGGATTGGCTATGAAGGTTATGAAAATTCTTGCTTGTGTTGCGATTATCTCTGCCAGTCAATCGGCTTCGTCCCGAGCAGACACGACGCGCATTTATGTCGGCAACAGCGGATCACAGTCCATATCCGTCATCAATCACGACACACGCGCCATCATCAAGACCATCGACATTGGTGCGCGCCATCACGGCAGTGTGCCCTCCCACGCGGGCGATCGCATCTATATGACCACTGAAGACACCGGCGAATTGATTGCCGTGGATACCCAATCGAACGAGATCTTATGGCGGATCAAAGCCGGTGCCATGCTGCACGAACCCAGCATTACCCACAACGATAAGTTTGTATTTGCGCCCGATTTCCGAGAAGGCCGGATCGCCATTGTCGACACAGAATCGGGCGCGCTCGCCGATGAAATCAAATTGATCGATCCGGACACGGGTAAAAAATTCGATGGCCTTCATAACACGTATGAATTTGCCAACGGCAAACATATGCTGATGCTCTCGATCCTCAATAAATCCATGATCAAAATAGACATGGAAACGCGGAAGATCGTCCGGATCTATCGCATTAACGGTCAACCCCGGCCGGCTGCATTAACGAAAGATATGTCGACCGCCTTCGTTCAGCTTTCACAATTGAACGGCTTTATCGCCGTTGACCTGGAAACCGGTAAAGAGATCAAGCGGATCGAGTGGCCGTTCGAGGGCAAATTGCCCGACGGCGTGGGACCATGGACGCCCAGCCACGGCATCGGGTTGACCAAAGATAATAAAGAGGTGTGGGCAGCGAGCGCTTTTACGTCTCAGCTCTATGTCTATTCAGTCCCCGAACTCGAACAGCTCGCAGTCGTCGATATCGGAACATTGCCCAATTGGATGGCAGTCAGCAACGACGGCAAAATTCTATATGCAACCAGCCAAGAACCCCACAAAGAGCACGGCACCGTGGCCGTCATCGACATCGCAAGTCGTCAAGTTTTAAAGTTTATTGAGGTCGAGAAGGGCCCCAAGCGCGTGCACTTAGTCGATGTGCCGTCATGAAGAATCTTAGTAAAAAAATATGAATTCCATTTATGAGTTTATAACCTAGAGCGAGTCCACTTCAGTGGATGTCGCTCTAGAACTTTACTTCCGGCGGCAGCGTGGCCATGGAATAGAGCTCAAACGGTACGACCGTCGTCGTGAAATCATCTGAGAACAGCCGGTCTCTGAGCCACCAGCGGCGCATATCTTCCTGTTTGTCCTTGTCTTCCTCTGTATACGACTCGTCAACGCGCCTTTTGGCAATGGTAATGATCGCGTCGGTGAACGCCTCCCACGTGTCGCGCACGAGCATGTAATTTTCCAAGTTGGCTTCAAGCAGCGGTGCAGTATAGAAGCTCACGCCCGCGCACACGGTCAAATCGTGCTCGAGCCGAAAGCCTGCGCAACGCGCCTCGCGGTAAGGCGTAATGTCCACACCGTGTTTTTCGAAGACCTCGTCAATCCGCTCTTTGACGTATTGAAAGTCTTCTTCCTTACCCGCCGAGCGCGCCAGATGTACATTGCCGCCAACCACGGATGTATCGTCAGTGATATATTGCAATGTCATGGTGATGTGGGCGAGACCCACAAAGGGTGATCGGGGGTGCAAGTCGGTGTGCAGGTATTTGTTCCAATAGGTATCATCAATGCGAGGAGGAAAACCGTCCGTTGAATGACCAGTGTAAAGCCCTGCTTTTTCGATGGCCTCACCGCGCGCCACTTGTATTTCGTATTCGCCGTATTTGAGATTGAAATCTTTCTTTTCGCTATAAGGTGCTACGGCGTCTGCAATCTTTTTCTCCATGCGCTCGACAAAGGCTTCCATATCAGCGGCAATCTTTTTTTGATCCTCAGTCAAATAGCTCAAATTCCGACCGGGGTTTTCGACCGTAATGCGGGGGCCCGGCTTGATGACATCGTGCCCGCCGGAAAAGGCCGGTAGTACGGCGAGCACAACCACTGCACAAACAAATATGAAACGGGGAAACGATCGAAAACAGTCAATCAACATAGACAAAGCCCTCCGGTTCCTAAAATTCAATATCTAGAAAACGCAATTATATGTTCTGACGTACCCCGCGCGGACCTTCCTTTCGGCCCCTCCCTTGCTAGCGGTGGTTTCAGTCTTTTGCTGCCGCTGCCGCATCACGGGCCAAATCCGCATCCGCCTCAGCCTTTGCCGCCCGGCGGTTGGCGACGGCGCTTTCGAAGTCCATGCCTTCCATATCGGACATTTTAATATCGCTGAATGTGCTGACGGTTTTATATAAAAAGTCGTCCGACTCTACTTGATCTAGAATCCATGCAGCGGAATCCGCATATGTTACGACCCTCCGACTGGGGACCGGTTCGTCGTCAACAGCCAATTTCAGATCGCCCCGCGCCGGCTCAATGATGAGCTGACCGGGACGCCAGATTATATAGTCAAGCCCGCTCACCTTCACAATCTCTTCCATCTTCAACATGTCGAGATAGGGGCCTCGTAAATTAAAAAGCCAAATGCGTTCATCAACAAGTTCAGTGCTTTCGTTCGTATAACGCTCGGCCACGTGGGGCGCCGCCATTGATGTCGTTACGACAAGGCGCATGTTGCCCTTAGCTTTCATCGCTTCGATGATGTTGGTGGTGCCTTGGGAATAAATATCAGTTATCGGCGTTGGAATGGACGGATCTTGCCGGCCGCCATAAAGCGAGATCACGACCTCGCTACCATCGCCCGACAAGGCCGCCTCAATGGAAGCTTTGTCGTAGACATCGCCCTTGACCACTTTCAAGCGCGGATGGGGTGCGTGACGCACCCGGTAGGGGCGGCGCGCCAGCGCGACAACATTGTGGCCGCGCCACAAGGCCTGCGGAATCAAATCGTTTGCCGTGCGGGCTGTGCCGCCGATAATCAAAACGGTAATGCCGGACGGTTCCGTCCCCTCGTGCGTAAGGGCATCGCTTGAAAAGACTTGTGCGAATAAAACAGTCAAAATGCAAAAGACGGCGGTCGCGTACAGTTTTCCTTGTCTCATTAGATACTCCTTCGGCTGCTGAAAGCTTCGCTCACGTCTAACCGAAAACCCCACCAACGCCGAACCACTTGCGCTGCCCGACAAGATCAGGACCCGGAGCAAAGATGCGGACCAATATTGCAACGACAAACAAGGCGCCTTGATAGGCGCCCGCAACCACAAACGGCGCCGCCGGGCCCCAAGCATCGAATAGTCTCCCTCCTATGATGGACAATACCAAAATGCCGAACGCCCCGAACATGCCGTTCATAGCAATGACGGTGCCTCGTTCTCTAACATGCGCTTCCTGTCCGACGAGTGCGATGGAGGCCTTGATCATGAAGCTCGTACCCAAACTCAAGATGATAAAGAATGGCAGCATTTTGTAATCCAGAGGCGATGTAATAATACCCATAGACAAATATCCCACAGACACGAATCCCAAGGCGATCGCCTGAGCGGTTACGCGATTGATCTTATCGATCAGAAGACCGAAAAACGGCGAGAGAATAAAACTTACCACGGTCATGAGACCCATGATGATCCCCATTCGCGCCATAGCCGATGCCGGGTCAAGATCCAATGTTGGGCCAACTTGTATCGCCCATAGGGATAAGAACATACCTTTCATCACCATATCTGAGCGCGCCGCGAAGGCGCCCGCGTAAGACAGAGCCACTCGGGGATTTGTTGCGGCCTTAAGTCCGTTGATGATCAGGACTTTGGCATCCTCCCGATCCTGGGGCGCAACAGGCGTCCCCTCTTTTAGACCCAAGCGACAAATCAGGGCCGTTGCCAATGCCAGTCCGGCAACAAACAAAAACGTCGCCTGTCCGGCGGTGACCGGATCAAAATCTTGGGCTTTGAGGAGTGCGGGGATTTGGGCAACGCCCGCCGACATCATAATAGTGCCCAGCGTGTTGCACATACTGGTGACCCCGATGAGGAGTCCGCGCGATCTTTCTTGCGGATAGTCGTTGGACATGGTCGCCATCATGGAGGCGCACGCTGCAAGGCCGACACCGTAGATCAATCGGTAACAGAGGAGCTCAAATGTACTTGTTGCGAAGGGATAGAGACCATAGCCCAAACCAATAAACAACAGACCGAAGACAAAGAGCGGTCGTCGGCCGATGCGATCGGACAACACCCCCATCGGCCCCATTAGGAGGATCGAGACAATTTCCGTCCAGAATGTCAGATCGCCGGTGAGCGTTCCTTGTTGGTTTCGCGGAATATGAAGATGTTCGGTCAGAATGTAGGCATTGAGAAAACTCATGCCCGTAAACAAGGCCACCATAATGAACGCGCCGTAGAGCTTGGTGGCCACATTCATCCGGCTGATGCCCGGCGCGAGTTGAATGGGTGGCACAAATCCGAGCGGTAGAGTTTGTGTCTTTTCGTTGTCCGCCATGGCACACCCTTTATCTGCTCAAGCCGCAAAAGACCTTAAGTTTTCGATAGTGTAGAAGGGACGCGTGGGGCGGACAAGCGGTCCCCAAGGTGCTTGCAAACCTTTCAATATCTTGGCCAACCGTTGGTTTCTTCAATTGATCAAGGCAAGAGCTCTCTCTCGTCCGGATAAATCCCGCTGGTGTAACAAGTTACCCCAGGCCATACTGCGCAAAGATATCGCTGCGGGAAGAATAGGGATGAAGATCAGAATATTTTTTGTAGTTGCGCTCTGTGCATCTGGGCTCGCTGCTTTTGAGCGCACGCCGGAAACAGCGACTCAAGGTATCCGCGTCATTGAGCTCGAAGGCGCGCGCAATTTCCGCGATATCGGCGGATACGAGACGGCGGACGGCCGCACGGTCAAGTGGGGACAGGTTTACCGGTCGGATAAACTCTCCGACTTGACGCAAGCGGATTACAAAGTGCTCGACGACATCGACCTCGAAACCATAGTCGACTTCCGCTCCGATGCCGAGCGCGCCGATGCACAAACCAAATGGGGCAACGACGACGATCCAGATATTTTAAATCTATCCATCGGAGACAACGCAGCCGACTGGTCGAGCACCCTGTCGCGGCAATTGCGGTCAGGTAACTTCACCAAAGATGAGATCACTGCGACTTTTATCGATATGTACCGCGCAATACCTATCGATGCAGCCGGTCAATACAAGATAATGTTTGAACGTCTTGCCGACGGCTATAACCGCCCGCTTTTGATGCATTGCACGGCGGGTAAAGATCGCACCGGCGTCGGCACGGCGCTTATCCTGTCCGCATTGGGCGTGCCGCGCACCACGATTATGGATGACTTTCTGTTGACCAACGAAGTGGCGGATGTCGACCGAGCGCTCTACTTTGTTGCGCGGGGTTTTGGTGAGCGCGCAGGCCACGAAATCGACCCCGAATCTTTGCGCCCGCTGGTGGGCGTCGACGCCGCTTATCTCGAAACCACGTTCGAGACCATCGAAAGCGAATACGGTTCCGTCAATGCCTATTTGACCGAAGCGCTAGGCGTGACGCCAGACATCCGCACACAGCTTCAAAATGCGCTCCTCGAGTAGCCCGGTGACGAGCGAACCTCATAGTGAAACCAGACCTTTAACGGTCAAAGAACTCCTCGCCTATGGTGGGCTCTCAATTCCGCTACAGGCATTGCTCATTCCGCTGATCGTATTTCTGCCGCCCTTTTATGCGACCGAAATGGGCTTGAGTCTTACAACCGTGGGCGCTGTGTTTTTTGTTGCGCGGCTCTGGGATGCCATAAGTGACCCAATCATCGGCGGCTTGTCGGACAGAACCAAGTCGCGCTTCGGCCCCCGGCGGCCATGGATCTTTGTCGGCACACCTTTTTTGATGGGACTCACCTGGCTGCTGCTGGTGCCGCAGTTTGAAATCAATTTTGTCTCACTCAGCCTCTTGATTTTTACTTTTTATGTATTTTGGACGGCCGTCTTTATTCCTTATCAATCGTGGGGGGCGGAAATTACGCCCGACTATGATGAGCGTTCGCGTGTCACGGCGTTTCGCGAAGGGGCAACTGTGATCGGCATCATGCTTGGCATGGGCATGCCGCTCCTTCTAATAGATCCCATAACAGCACCCATCCGCGACGTTCTGTGGCCGGGAGGTTTACCCCTCGACAATTCCTTGGGTTCACTAATGCGCGTCATGGCGTCAACAGTCGTCATTCTACTGCCAATCACGGCGTTCATGGCCTGTCGCTTCGCGCCCGCGCCTGATTTCGCCTCGGCACAGACCATTGAGTGGCGCCAAACCTTAGGTGTCCTCCAACGCAACAAAACATTTCAGCGTTTGTTCATCGGCTACTTCTCAGCACAACTTGGATTCTCGTGTTTCCTCGCGACGGTCCAACTCTTCGTCACTAAAGGCCTGATGCTTGAGAAATTTCTGTTGCTCGTCTTTCTTCAACATGTCGTCGCGATCATAACCGTACCCGCCTGGATCTGGGCGTCGAATACAATCGGCAAGCATCGCGCCTATTGTGCGACGCTTGGCTTTATGATAGCGGGCTTTTTGGGATTTTTGTTGATTCCAACCGGAAATTTACAGGCCGCAATGATCGTCTTCATGTTTCACGGAATCGGAGCCAGCGGAAAACTTATATTGCCGTCCGCAATTGCCGCAGACACGGTTGATTACGACACGCTGCAAACCGGCACGCGCGAAGCCGGCAGCCACTTGGCACTCCTCAATCTCGCCAACAAAGTGACGTTTGCCCTTTCCGTCGGCATCACCTATCCGCTCTTGGCTTTGGCAGGCTTTGACCCGAACGGTGAGAATTCACCCGCGACGATCAATGCCCTTATGGCCATTACCGTCGGCTTGCCATTTGTCTTTATGGCAATAGGCTTTGCGATCATGTGGAACTTCCCACTCACCAGAGAACGGCACGCCGATATCCGCGCCGAACTTTCCAGAAGACAGGTGGCAAAGTAGTTAATCAATGCTCGACGTCATACCCGATAATAGCGACTTAGCTTAATCTGACTACTGGTCATTCCTCTTTACCTACCCCCTCACCCGTCTCTCACTCCGTTCGGGACACCCTCTCCCCCAAGGGTGAGAAAACTTTATTCGCCCTTCACTCACCCCCTAAGAGGGAAAGAGGACACGAAGCGGAACCGTGGCGCCGTGAGGATAAACCGTGGCCCAGTCAGGCCGCGTAAGTACGCTAAGCGGGTGAGAGGGTGGTCGATCCATAGCAGTAGCGCAACGCATACGGCGTGCTACAATGCAACCCTTCAAGCTTCTAAAACACACCGCCTCATCAAGCAGTCGGAACATTGTCAGAGGCCTAAAACTCTGACAAACCACATTTACAAAGCGCACGCCATCAAGACGTGGATCAAGGGAGACTCCTCATGGGTGAAATGATTGAATTAACGGCTTCGGACGGACACAAGCTTGCCGCCTATAAGGCGACGCCCGCGGGCCCCGTGAAAGGTGGGTTTGTCATCATCCAAGAAGTGTTCGGTCTCAACGACAATCTAAAACGCGTGGCCGAACGCTATGCGGGCCACGGCTATGTGTCGATCGTGCCGGCCATGTTTGATCGCATCGAGCCAGGCATTCAAATTCCTTATTCGGAAATTCCCCGTGCCATCGAAACCATGGGCAAACTCGACAACGAACAAGTTTTATTCGACGTGGAAGCCGCGCGCCAGGAGGTAAGCGACGCCGGTAAGACCGTAATCGTCGGTTATTGCTGGGGCGGCACGGTGTCGTTCAAGGCGTCATGCAAACTCAATTTTAACATGGCGCTCTCCTATTACGGCGCCGGCATCAACGATCTGGTCGCCAGCATGACGCCCAAGATACCGATTATGTATCACTATGGCGAAAAGGACACATTTATTCCGATGAGCACCGTCGACGAAGTCAAAAAAGGCCACCCGGACGGCATCTATCACATTTACAACGCTGGCCACGGCTTTGCCTGCGACAGCCGCGATAGCTACGATGCCGAGGCCACTAAAGTTTCCGAAGAACGGAACTTGGAGTTCCTCGCGCAGTATATGTGAAACGATTACCGCCCTCACTTGGGCACCTTAAGGAGAGTGGATATAGGAACGGGACTCGTTTCTTGTTAGGGTTGAGGAAATGCTCGCTTCCTTCATGAGAAAGAAAAGCAAATAGCCAAAGATTCCATTCTCGAACCGTTCGCACCCGGCGACATTTTCGTAGGTGCCACCGACCTCAATAATCCGGATGACGACCATGCGGGCGACGGCCGCATCTTTCAATTCGACAAGGACTTCAATAAGAAATCCGTTCTGTATACGGAGGGAACAACACACTTAGTCAAGGGCTTGGCGTTCGGTCCGGGCGACATTCTATGGGCCTTCGACACAGCAACCCGAAGCGCCATACACATCGACCCGGAAACAGGCCGCCAGCGGCCCATCAAATCTTACGGCGAGCGGCCCTGGGGCTCGGTCGTGTTCGCGCGCGACGGCAGTTTCTTTTTAAACGAGCACACGACGGGCACTCTTGACGACGTACCGAAAAACATTCGTCACAATTATCACGGCCTTGGCGGCACCAACAGAATCGGCGACGGCAACATCCACAAGTTTGATGCGGAAGGCAATCCGGTCAAAGTCTTCGAGACGGAAACCTCGACAAGCTTTGCCGGCTTCTTGGGCGTGACAAGCATGGCGCTCCACCCGTCGGAAGAGTTTATCTCCTACACAACAGAAACCAGCAAGCGCATTATGCGTTACGACATCGTGCGCAACCATCAAATGCCAGATCTCGTGCAGTTACCGCAAGAAGAGCGTGAGTTTGTCTTTTGCTTAAGCCAATTGGCCGATGGTTCCATTGTGGCGACCCGTGGCGATAAGATTGAAATCATCGATGAGGAGGGCCAAGTCACCCGTACCTATCCCATGGAGGATCGCGGCTGGGCCACTATCATCGAAGCACGCGACCGAGAGCATTTGTTCGCGACCAACTTCCGCGACGGCCGCGTGGTCAAGATCAATAAGGCGTTGGGCGGCATAGTCAACACGATCGAACTCAACGTCGAGCGCTCACTCGCCGGCATCGACGAGTTCCCGAGGTAGCAATTTGCCGACCGACAAGGGTGCTAATTATGTGGGTCTCATACTTACCGCGGATCATCCTGGTTCTTGCAGTGATGAGTTTCGGCAATATCGGGTTGATTTACTTGATCGAACCGGCGCTGATCGGGCACTTGGGCGTCGAGCTGACGGAACCAGCAGGCTTGACCAGCGTACGCGTCGGCATCGGTGCGTTTCATTTGAGCGTCGCACTGATTGCGCTGTATTGCGTGGCATCGCGGGAACGCGTGCTTGGCGGTCTTGCCATTGCGGCTACAATCACGGGCGCGGTTGTGGCGACCCGGCTCGGCGGCCTTGTCGCAACCGGCTTTAATGAACAAGTTGTCGGCCTGATGACGCCCGAAGCCTTGTCGTTGTTGATCTATGCGGGCGGCGCACTCCTCGAACTGCGCCTTCAGGGCGCGGTCACCACCGGGATGCATTCATGAGGTTTACCTCACTCTTTACCCGCCTCGCGCTCATACTGGCCGTGCCCGGCTTTGGATGGATCGGCGTGCGGTTTATCTTTGCGCCCCATGAGGTCGCCGCCACTATGGGGATGACCCTCGCGACAGACACCGCCGTCAGCACCATCCAATCGGGCTTCGGCGGCTTTCATATCGGCGTCGCGCTTTTAGCTGCCTTTTTTGCGCTCACGCAACACACTGTTTTGCCGGGGCTTATGATTGTCACAACCACGGCAGGAATGGCAGTAGCGACGCGTGGAATTAGTCTTTATACGGACGGGTTAGATCCAAAAACTCTATTTGTTTTTTGGGTTGAGGCGTTCATGCTCACCCTGTGGCTCGCCGCACTCATCACCGAACGCTGGCGCCGCGCCCGCGCAACTTTGTAAACGACAGATTCACTTTCGACTCTCACCCCCTCACCCTTTCCTCACTGCGTTCGGAACATCGTTCGTGCCGCTTACGCGAGCCCGCCGAACTCACGGCTGTCGCTCATCCCCTAAAGGGGGCGAGGGATTTAATGTTTGGCTAGTAATCCCCCCCCTAAGGGGGGGATAAGGAGGTTTTCACTTTGGCTCAATTCGTTTTGTACTAATTAACTTCAAAAAACTAGAAACAAGGGATTTAGGCTAAGTTTTCACTTTTTGCCGCGCAGCGGCCGATCGCCCAGCCACCCAGAACGCCATGATGAGAGCGGGGACAACCGAAATAGTCGCCGCTATAAATGCCGAACTTCCTTTAAACTGAGCATAGACATACCACGCGAATAGAGGCCCCGTTACGCGCGAGAAAGCGGCTGCCGATTGCTGAATTCCCATCACGGCACCGCGCTCATGATCCTCAGCCAGTTTAGAAATCAAACTGTTGAGGACGGGGGTAAAAATACCAAGGCCAAAAGCCAGCAACGTCATGGCAAAAAAGAAACTGATCAAGCTGCCGCTAGACGACAGGCTGACCAGTGCCATCGTATAGATCACAACGCCGACCTGAGTGACTCGTTCTTCGCCGTAGCGTTTGACGAGCGGCCCTACCCCCCACGCTTGAGCTACAATGGTGACGGCCGCGATATAGGCGAAGCTAAAGCTGATGGCCTGTGGGCTCATGCCCAAGGTTACATATTGCCATTCTGGCAAGATGGCGCTGGCCACCGCAGACGACTGATTGACAAGAAACGTCAAGAGAATAAATGCCATGAGCATCTTACGGTCCAGGACGACACGCCACGACTCGAGCGACGGCAGCTTGATATCCAAGTTAAAGGGTTTGCGGCGATGCGCAGGCAGACTTTCCGGCAACCAAATCCACGCTGAGACAAAAGAAAGAGCGGTGATCGCTGCCGCGACCAGCGACACAAGAAGAAATTTGACTTCGCCACTATCACCGATAAGCAAAAGTCCACCCAATACAGGCCCTAAGAAGAACCCAGCCCCAAATGCCGCAGCCAAGCGCCCCAATACTTTAGCGCGTTCAGCCTCATCGGATTTATCAGTGGCGTAGGCGTACGCCGTTGAAATATTGCCGGCCATAAGACCGCCAAGCACGCGAGAAAGAAAAAGAAGCCATGCGGTATCGGCATAGCCCATGAGAACGTAAGAAAAAATTGCGCCTGCGGTACTCCAGATCAAAACCGGACGCCGACCCCAGGAATCGCTCAAACGCCCCCACAAGGGCCCGCCCATGACTTGGCCGATGGAGTAGCCCGCGATAATCCAACCGACGGCTTGGTCGCCAGCGCCAACCCGGTCGCCGAAAAACGGGATAAGCGGAAACACAATGCTAAAGCCCGCCATGCCGATCAGAACGATGAGAAAGAGAATGAACATTGACCAGCGCGTTAGCTTTTTATAGATGGTCGCTAAAGGCAGCCGAGCACAATCGTGCCGCACGGCGAACAACCCGGTTTAGAAGGCTTCAAGCAGGCAGAACCCGCCCCAAAGCGGCGCGCACCATACTGATTCTCACCCTGCATCGCAATGTTACCTGCAAGGCTCGACATTCTGCAGATTAAAGGCTGGCAAATAAGGTGCGCCTGGCTCACTATTATGAATCGTCACAGTCGGAAAACGCGACGCCCAAGACCTACTAAATGTCCTCCTAAGCGAACGAGACACATGATCATTCAAGCAGACTTGGTCCCTACCGTTGTCGAGCAAAGCGCGCGCGGCGAACGCTCTTATGACATCTATTCGCGTCTCTTGAAAGAGCGCATCATATTCATTTCAGGTCCTATTGATGACGCGGTAACTAGCATTGTCTGCGCCGAGCTTCTGTTCCTTGAAGCGGAGAATCAGAAAAAGGACATTTCCATCTATATCAACTCGCCTGGCGGCGTTTTGACGGCAGCGCTCGCCATTTACGATACCATGCAATATGTGGAGCCCGATATTTCGACGCTGTGCTCGGGACAAGCGGCGTCTGCGGGCGCGCTGTTGCTTATGGCTGGCGCCAAAGGCAAGCGTTTTGCGCTCGGCAATTCGCGCATCATGATTCATCAACCACTTGGCAGTTTTCAGGGCCAAGCAAGCGACATCATCATCCAGGCCCAAGAGATGGCTGAGACGCGCAAGCGGGTCGAAGAGCTCTTTGCCAAACATTGCCTGCGCCCGTTCGAAGAAATTCATGAAGCCATGGAGCGAGACAATTTTATGTCGGCGGAGGCGGCGCTCAAATTTGGCTTGGTTGACGAAGTCGTCACATACCGCGCGGACCAGCCGTCCGACAAAACAGCCGAAGACTAGAGCGTTTTTAAGAAAAGTGCGCCCAAACTAAGAAGCTATAGTATTTTTATGATTCAACGAATCTTGGAAATGCTCTAGGTTACGGACTCATAATTTCGTGGCGCAAATCCGGCGTCCGCTTTTGCATCCTCAAATACCGCTCTACCCTCAAGACCGTGATGACGTACCACCGCTTACCAGGGCGACGCATCATCACGGTCTTGAGGGTCCTGACCGGGATCGTCGGGCTGACGCGGCAGGAGTGGTTCGGATGACCGCGTGCTCGGCTTGCCCGGCGTCGCGGCACGGCCTTTCTGCCGAGTCGACTTGAATGACAGGCGACGCTTGGGAATAGCGCTCCGGATTTGTGGCACTGGCGGCTCGACCGATTGCACTTGCCCGTGGCGCACAGCGCCTGTGCGCTGTCTTGATCGTAGCCCCCCTCTGAAACGCAGCGAGGGAAGATGGGGCGCGCCCTCACCTTGATGCGTCGGTAATTCACTTTCTTCATCGCCCGAATCACTTTGTGACTCGGGCGGGGCATGATCGACTGCGATAGGAGCTTTAATGATGACCGCCGCAGTTGCATTCTTGTCAGCCAACTTATCCGTAGACGGATCTAAGTTATCGTCATGCGCCGCGTGTAGTTCAGGGGTGAAAGGCGACACGGCACCCACTTGACTTACGAATAGGCTCGGATCGGCCGTCGGCGGCCAGGTGGCATCAGGAGCGCCCAATTCGCTCGAGAGCCGGGCCCAATCCAAGGTATCAAAGTCAAAATGCGTTCGAATCCAGTCAGGCTCCGGTGGCGCCACCACGGCGCGCGCCAGCCACTCTCGAGACGCACCAATATTTCCTTCGCCTTGCTCAATTTCTGCCATCAATGCGCAGACCCGCGATGTGGGTGTCAACGTGACGAGGGGTTCCAGCGCCTCGCATGCGTCTTGCCAATTGCGCGTATTTATGGCCTGGCGCGCGAGCAAAAGCCGGCTTTCCATATGATCGGGCTTCATTTCGGCCAACCCCTTAAGGCGCTGGGCTCTTTCGTGCGCTGTCTCATCCGGATTCAGCACCACATAAGCTTCAACGAGCGCCGGATGCGGCGCCTCACGCCACGCGTCTTCCAGAATAGCAGCAGACTTCCAGGAATTACCCGATTTACGAACTTGCTCCGCAGCAAGAACCGCCGCATGAGTTAATGACGGCATCAGCCGCTGGGCCTGTCGCGCATCCTCTACCGCTTGGTTCAACTGGCCCTCGGCGCCTGCCTCGTGGGCTCTCGCCGTCAAAAGAACAGCCCGGCGGCGGTGCGCCGATCGCCGGTCGACCAACCCACTTTTCTTGGCTTGTTCGAGCGTGGACAATGCGCCATTCCAATCGCCGCTACCTGTTTGTAAATCGATCAAAGCCTGAAACGCCCATGGGGTCTTGGGGCGCAGCTCAAACGCGCGCAACGCATGCTTCAGCGCCGCTGCCGCATCGCCTTTCCGCGTGGCTTGCACAAGCAAACCGCGAAGCCCAAGAAACTCCGTATCCGGAGAGTCGAGCATCGTCTCAAAATAGACTTTTGCCTTTTCTTCATCGCCGTCAAGCTGCGCCGACTGAGCACCCAAAAGCCCGGAAAGTGCCTTGTTCTTTAAGAGCGACTCGGTCTGAAAAACATACTTTCGAGCTTCATCCGCATCACCCGCGGCCACCGCAACCAAACCTTTGGACAGCGCATTGAGGCCTTTGTCTTGACGGCGGTTTTTTATGCTAGAGGAAATATTCTTGGGAGCACGCCAAAGGGCGGAGCCAAACTTATAAACTGCGAATAAGGTCATTGCCGAGAGGCAGAGTGCGATCAAGGCCGCGGAAAATGACGTCCGAACCTGCCAATTCCAAGCGTCGATCACCAAACTTCCGGGATTATCTACAAGCACGGCCGCGCCTGTGGCAATCATGGTAATGATCATAAAGATCATCAGTGTACGAATCATATTAGGATTTACCCTATTGGCCTAAACTCGTTAGGACTTGCGTTGTGAGCGTGCCAATAAGCTCGTCAAGCGCTATATGTGCATCCAAAGCGCCCTTCCAAACTGCGGCGGCCTCAGCGCCCGGGCCGTCGAGTTGCGCCAATTCATCTGCTACAGCTTGCAATTTTCCGTCGTCCAATTTGAACTCCGCTCGCGCAAGAATGGCTTCCGTATCCTCACCTTCAACATTTCCCGTTTGGCGAACAGAAACAAAAGAGTTCAGCCAAGCCCAAATCCGCGCCAACCAACCATCGGCTTCAGTAGCTCTTTCGACGTCAAGCACACCCTCAATGACCGTCTCGAAGTCCGCAGCCAGATCCGCTCTGGTCGGAAGGCCTTCAGTCGCACGTGCGCGTAGCTTCTTAATTGCCGCCTGATCGGGCGCAAGTATCGCAACGGCTTCGAGTTCCGCATCAAACGGTAATCCGGTTTCTGCCGCACGGGACAGATTTGCCAGTGCCAGAGCCAAAGCTGCCCGTTTCGCATCGCTGCCGGTCCGATCGTCCTCCAAAGAGGCAACCCGCGAGGCGAGCGTCGAGACATCGTCGCGAGGCGCAAGATCACGCAAAATTTGATCAAGGTCTACTGGCGGCACCGTCGCCTCGAGCGCACCAATTCGGGAGCCGACTTCACCTTGGAGTTCCGTAAGTGATTGGCGGACATTGCTTAGCCCGCTCGTGAGCTCTAAAATCGTGGCCGGACCAACGGGCGTTCCCTCTTCTATTGGTAAATTGATGATATCGGCGACTGCTTGCTCCAGACCCGCAACGCGATTGTCGAGTTTGCCTACAAGCCGCGCGGTTTCGTCAAGACTCCCCTGCTTAAGCTCATCCAATGAATCTTCCAAGGCGTCCGCCTGGGTGCGCGCATCGGAAGCTTGATTCTCAAGCTCATCGATCTTTGCTTGAAGCTCGTTCACACGGGCAGCGACGATAGGATCGGCCGCTGCAAGTTGTTCATCGATCGGCAAAAAGTCGGCCCAAAATGTGGCGACAACACCGCCCAGAACGCCTGCCAATAAGATGAGGACCGCGGTGCCGATTGCCCTGCCGAATAACCTGCCAGAGGATGGCGCCGATTGAGAGAGTGGAGGTAGCTCAGCGGGTTTTGCTGCAGCTGGTTTTTTTTGTGCTGATATTTTTGAGCCTGTTTCCGGCGTCGAGGTTGCTACCGCAGCCTCGGGTTTCGACTCCGTAGACTTTTCCTCGGTTTTCTCTACAGCCAGTTTCTTGGTGCGGCTTGGCTTGGATGCAGGACCGGCCTCCGTTTTTTTGGATGTCGCATTGGTCTTGCGGGCGTTGTTTTTTTCTTTTGCCACTTTGCCTTTATCTGCTGGCGGTTCAGCCCCCGAGAACTCATCGGGCGGGGTCATGACGTGGGCCCTTTCTCCTTGAAGTTCCGGCTTAACCGCCTAACACACTCTCACTTAAGGAAGACTTTACTCTCAATCAAGGAGGGCGAGAAGTGCGGGCTCGTCAGGACAGACAGCCACCAAAATTCGCTGATAAGTCAATGATTTGGCCGCATCGGCAATGGACGGGCTGAGACAAAAGGCCGAGAAAAATTGGCAGGTTTCCGTGCGCGCAGCCTGGCGGAGAAGATTTTCGAATATGAACACCGTGCGTTTGGAGTACAGCAAAACGCCGTCGAGTGCCGGTGGTTGGGAGACAAGCAGCGCTTTCAATGCATCAGGCATTTGAGTGACGGCGCGGGCGGTATAGACGACGTGGCGCGATACCTCAAAGCCTTGCGCCGTCAATTCACCCACGAGATCGCCTGCCGAATGAGTGCCCGCAAGATGAATCAGGAGACCCTGATCCACTTTGTACGACCGCGCCGCTTTTGCTGCCAATGCCGAAATATTGCCGTCCGCTGAGTCCACATTGGCAAAGCCAAGCTCACGGGTGGCGGCGGCACTAGCCGAACCAACGGTGAGCACGGGAATGTCGCGGCGCGAAGACAAGTTAGCAAATCCTCGAATAGCATTGGCGCTGGTAACGAGGAGCGCCTGAGCGTTATGTAACGGCACATCAACGTTTGGCTCATATTCGATTTCCAGAAGAGGGACACAATGAGCCTCGTGACCTCTTGCCTTGAGTTCGGCTGCCGTCCCCTTCGCGTCTTCCGCCGACCGTGTCACGAGCACGCGCATGACAGTTCCCTTTATGTTGCGGTGGGGTCAAAGTAGCGGGGGTCGGCATTGGCTTTGAGATCTTCGCCGAGACGGCGACCGATATCCGACGCCTGCGCCGGAGCACTGCCTTCAAGCTTCCCTTTCATTTCACGTCGCACATAATCGGACCCATCGGGAAGAAGAACCTGCCCGCGAAGATGAAGATGGGCCTCACTCGTCACGTCCGCAAGACATGCAATGGGCATGCGGCACGACCCATCGAGCTCTGCAAGAAAAGCTCGTTCTGCAATCACCGCCAACTGGCTTTGCGCATCGTTGATAGGCGCGAGCAAATCACCAACGGTCCCATCAGCATCGCGCATTTCAATCCCAATGGCGCCCTGTCCTCCCGCCGGAATCACATCATCGAGCGGCATAATATGCGTGATTTCCTGCTCAAGGCCCAAGCGTTTTAAGCCAGCGACGGCTAGAAACGTTCCGTCAATTTTTTCTTTGTCAAGTTTTTGCAGTCGCGTTTCCACATTTCCGAGAAAATCCACTATGTCCAGATCGGGCCTTTTGCTCAGAACTTGAGCACGGCGGCGCGGAGATGATGTGCCAAAGAGCGCTCCCTCATTGAGCTCGCCGAACGAAGATACGGCTCGACTAATAAAAGCATCACGCGGATCTTCGCGCGGGAGCACGCAACCTATGACGAGGCCGGAGGGCAAATTAGCCAATAAATCCTTGGTTGAATGAACAGCCACATCAATTTGACTACGGAGCAACGCCTCTTCAAGCTCTTTCGTCCAAATTCCCTTACCTCCCGCGTCGCGCAACTTTGGATCCTGGATGCGATCGCCAGTTGTCTTAATCACGACAACTTCTGTTTGAACCTCCAATTCTTTTGCGTTCCAGCCGTGGGCGGCGGCTAATCGCTCACGAACCATTTGTGTTTGGGTAAGCGCTAGTTTCGAGCCACGTGTACCAAATTTTATGCGACCATGCATTTTTCGGAGTCAGGATTTTGGGGCGGTTTCACATCATGAATTATAGAGTTTTGCTTCCAGAGTCGAGCAATCCGTCCAGCCCGACGGAGTCATGAGCGTGGAACCGACAGTCGTTCTCGGTATCGAAAGCAGTTGCGACGAAACGGCGGCAGCAATCGTCAAACTCACGGCTGACGGTAAACGGCAGATTCTGTCCAACGTGATTCTTAGTCAATTGGACGAGCACCGCCCCTATGGCGGCGTTGTGCCGGAAATTGCCGCACGCGCCCATGTCGAATATATGGACGGCGTGGTGGACCACGCGATGAATGATGCAGCAGTTAATTTTTCTGATCTCAGCGCCGTCGCCGCGATCGCCGGGCCCGGTCTGATCGGCGGGGTGATTGTTGGGCTGATGACCGGCAAGGGCATTGCATTGACGCATAACAAGCCGCTGATTGCCGTCAACCATCTCGAAGGCCATGCGCTCAGCGCGCGGCTCGTTCATGAGGACACGATGTTTCCATATTTGCTGTTGTTGATTTCCGGTGGGCACTGCCAGCTGGTGAGCGTCGAGGGCGTTGGTCGCTACGCGAGACTCGGCACTACCGTGGACGATGCGATCGGCGAAGCCTTCGACAAAATCGCGAAGTTCACCGGTTTGGGCTATCCGGGCGGAAGCGTCGTCGAAGAGGCTGCGCGCCGGGGCAACGCCAGCCGTTTCGACCTTCCCCGCCCGATGGTAGGCCGCGCAGGCTGTGACTTCTCATTCAGCGGGCTCAAAACGGCGGCGCGGCAATCATTCGAAGCCCTTGACAACCCGGGCCCTCAAGACATCGCTGATCTCTGCGCATCGTTTCAAATTGCAGTGTGTGAGGTATTAGAAGATCGCTGCCGCAATGCCATTGCCGCATACAAAACTAACAACAATTCCAAGATCAGGTTCGTGGTAGCTGGAGGCGTGGCTGCGAATTCGGTGGTCCGTTCGGTACTGGACAGTCTGTGCGGCGAGTTGAACGTTCATTTAATCGTGCCTCCGCCCGTGCTCTGTACGGACAATGCTGCGATGATTGCCTGGGCTGGCATTGAGCGTTTGGGGGCGGAGCTTATCGACGATCTCGGCGCTGTCCCGCGCGCTCGATGGCCTTTGGACTCACTTTACGATAGATCTTGAAAATGCGGCCGCCGCGCCAAAAGAAACCGGGCGCCTCGGCAGATGAAGCGGCCCGAACTGACCACCGTATCGGGAAATACGGGGAAGAATAGGACTACAGAGTCTTATTCATTGAGCTGCGGCGTTGCAGGGCGAGGTTAAAGCTCCATTGATGACACGGAATCTCGGGTACGAGTATCGGTCATACCAGTGGAGCAGCTGTTTCAGCATACGCTCGGTTGCGGATAGCTTGGAATCCCTTACGATTCCAAAGATTTTCTCCAGCCTTCGGTTGGTTGTCTCTTCAGCGATCTGTTCGGCAATATCCAATTTTTTGAAGAAATGGCGGTAGAGATTGCCCGGAGACATCTTGCAGTCACCGGCAATCTCGGACATCGTGGTCTTGCCGTAACTGTAGTGTGCAAAGCGCTTGTTCGCAGCGCGCACGATCTGTTCAAGGATTTGCTGTTTTTTCAACATAGGCTTCACATAGCCACGAGTTAGTGAATAATCAATGAATCGTTCACATCTTGTAACCCTAATCCGCGAGTGACCCCCTGAGCATCAAGCGTTCGCGTCCCTTTCAGAAGATTTGTACCGTGGGCGCTGGAGCCTGGGGCACCGCGCTGGCCACTGTTGCCCAAAGAGCTGGGCGAGACGTGACCCTGTGGGCGCGGGAACCCGAAGTTGCCCGCTCCATACAAGAGGCCCATGAAAACAAACTGTTTCTACCAGGCGTCCGCTTGCCGCCGGAGCTTGCGGTAACCAACGACTTCACCAATCTCGCGCAAGCTGATGCGGTGCTCATCGTAACGCCCGCCCAACATGCCCGCGCCACATTCGGGACCATGGCAACTCATCTCACCCCGTCGACGCCGTTGATCCTGTGCTGCAAGGGCATCGAACAGGAAACTGGCAAGCGGATCAGCGACGTGCTCGAAGATGCGCTCCCCGGCATGCCCTATGCCGTCTTATCGGGGCCCAGTTTCGCGCGCGACGTCGCAAATGGATTGCCGACCGCGGTCACCCTGGCGTGTAGCGATACCGCTTTGGGGCGCGAGCTCGCCGAGGCTATCGGCTCGCCGACATTTCGTATCTATCTTTCGGATGATGTCATCGGCGTCGAAATTGGCGGCGCCATGAAAAACGTCTACGCCATCGCAAGCGGTATTGTTGAAGGCTGCCAATTGGGGGCCAGTGCGCGTGCCGCCTTGATCGCACGCGCCTTTGCTGAGCTGACCCGTCTCGCCGTTGCGCTGGGCGCCAAAGCCGAAACCATAACCGGACTTTCAGGATTGGGCGATCTCATCTTGACCTGCGGTAGTCACCAGTCACGCAACATGTCACTGGGCGTCGCACTCGGCGAAGGCCAAACCCTTGAGGCGATATTGGCCGACCGCACGTCCGTTGCTGAAGGTGTTCACACCGCACGAGCCTTGCTTGAGCTTGCGCGGCGTAATCAAACCGAAATGCCAATTGCGGAAGCTGTCGACAAGATCTTGCGTGGCGCGCTTAGTGTGAGCGAAGTGATCAACCAACTCTTGAGCCGGCCCGTTGGTGAAGAATCATGATGGTCAACGGCTTTTGAGGATGAAAGCGGAAATCCTCGGATGCCCGCTAGTGCACATAGCACAACTGCCGCAGGACTATGGAGTGATCTCATGCTTTTTATGATTTATTGTCTCGACAAGCCCAACTCGTCTTTGTTACGCATGGAAAATCGTCCCGCCCACTTCAAATATATCGATGAGACCGTTAACATCATTCGCGCCGGTGGTCCAATACTAGCAGAAAACAACGAAACCATGATTGGAAGCCTCGTGGTTGTCGAATGCAATTCCGTGGAAGATGCTAGGCAGTGGTCCGACAATGACCCCTATGTCAAAGCAGGACTATTCCAGTCTCGAGAAATTAGGCCTTTCAGATGGCTTGTGAGTAATCCGTACGAGGAATCTTAAAATTAATGTTATCGAATCCCCTATTATCGAATCCCAGACCTCTCGCCTATGCACCGAAGCCAGGAACAATATTGTGTCTCCTCAGCGACATTAATGACCCGGGCTCTAAGGGGTTCGTGTTTGGCATAGGAAGCAAGCGCTTTGACATGTTCATAGTGCGAAAGAACGGCGCGGTCTTTGGCTATATAAACTCATGCCCGCATTTGGGCACACCTCTCGAATTTTTGACGGACAAGTTTCTCAACAAAAAGAAGACGTCGATTGTCTGCTTCGCCCACAATGCGCAATTTAACATCGCCGACGGCTATTGTTTTGCGGGCCCGTGCACAAGGGAATCTCTTATCTCTGTCCCTTTGGAAATCTGCGACGATCAAATCAAAATGGGTGTGCGATAGATGCGCACTAAGATTTAAGGAACTTGGTGTAACTTTTGATAAGACTGTCTACAGCTTTTTCGACTAATGTCTCGCCATGCTCAGGTGAAGCAGGCGAAGGATCCGAACCGATCCGGCCATCGGCAAAGCGGCGGCGGTAATCTTCCGCATCATAGAACGATCCGGTTGGTGCAATTTTTGGTTCGAGGACCGCCGATTTGATCGCTTGCGGGTACGCAAAATAGGTCACCGATACTTCGGACGGCGTTGCATGACCGCCATGGCCTTTGGGAAACAAGTCCTTGCATAGCTTGTAAACACCTTTGAGCTCCCACCAATTCTGAAGGCAGCAGTGAGGCATACCAGTATTGCTGCCGCCCCGGTTTAGGCTCGATGCCGTATAGACTTTGGAAAAAGCGGCGCGCACCGTGTTTGCGTTTCCCCCATGACCGTTCAAGAAATAAATCCGTTCAAAGCCATGTTTGCCCAACGACGTTACCCAATCAACGATCGCAGCAATCATAGTGGCCGGACGCAGCGCAATGCTGCCGGGAAAGGCCATATGATGTTGTGCGCATCCGACATTAAATGTCGGCGCAATCAAAATTTCTGCGCGTTCTCCCGCCTTCTCCGCAATGACTTCAGGGCATATCGAATCTGTCCCGAGCAAGCCGGTTGGCCCGTGTTGCTCGGTCGAGCCGATAGGTACGATGATCCCCTTGCTAGATTGCAAGTAGATCTCGATCTCTTGCCAGGTCGAATGAACGAGCTGCATGGTCCACTTTTGTCAAATGTTGTTCACCTGATAAGCGATGCGGCCGGATCTTACCGCAGCCGCGCCGGCAGTCCAAAGAAAAGCGCACGGCAAGTGCTTGTGGCCCGTAACATGCTCCATCATAATGCACACACCTTTCCACAGGGTAGGAGACACCGAACCGTGAGCAAGCATCATGTCTTTCCCGTGGCCGATGACTGGGCCCGCCGCGCCTTCGTAAACGAAGCGAAGTACGAAGAGATGTACAAGGCCAGCATTGATAATCCGGACACCTTTTGGAGAGAGCAAGGTCAAAGGTTGGACTGGATCAAACCTTACACCATCGTCAAAAATGTCTCCTGTGACGCACCGAACGTTTCAATTAAATGGTACGAAGACGGCACCCTCAACGTGGCGGCCAACTGTATTGACCGTCATTTAGCCGCGCGCGGCGACCAGGTGGCTATCATTTGGGAAGGCGACGATCCCAAAGACGACGCAAAAATTACCTACAAAGAACTTCACGAACATGTATCACGTTTTGCCAATGCGCTAAAGGGCTGCGGCGTCAAGAAGGGTGATCGCGTTACAATTTACATGCCCATGATTCCGGAAGCGTCTTACGCCATGCTCGCCTGTGCGCGCATCGGGGCCATACACTCCGTCGTGTTCGGTGGGTTTTCGCCTGACAGTCTCGCGGGCCGCATTCTCGACTGCAAATCGACCTGCGTAATCACCGCTGACGAAGGCATTCGCGGCGGCAAAGCCATACCGCTCAAGGCCAATACTGACATGGCGCTTACGAAATGCCCTGATGTGTCCACGGTGTTTGTTGTGCGTCGTACGGGCGGCAATATTGATATGAAAAAGGGCCGCGATATCTGGTATCACGAGGAAGTGGAGCACGCGGCGCCAGACTGTCCGCCGGAACCGATGAACGCGGAGGACCCTCTCTTTATTCTCTATACGTCGGGGTCGACGGGAAAACCCAAAGGCGTGTTACACACGACCGGCGGTTACTTGGTCTACGCCGCTCTCACGCACCAATACGTTTTCGACTATCACGACGGCGACATTTATTGGTGTACGGCGGATGTAGGCTGGATTACAGGGCATACATATGGTGTGTATGGGCCACTTGTGAATGCTGC
>PVBE012454583.1_pt1 | contig 28844 bp, 23 predicted proteins | sample 1631181 | NCBI WGS metagenome assembly PVBE01 (sample SAMN08397723, study PRJNA350692) | Marine metagenome, whole genome shotgun sequencing project. | isolation source: water | place: Pacific Ocean | collected 2012-04
CTTGCAGAGTGCCTGGAGATCCCCGTGATGTCGCTCGGCATCAGGTCCGGCGTGAACTGGATCCGGCTGAACTCGAGGGTCAGCGCCTCTGAGACGGTCTTGACCAGCAGCGTCTTGGCGAGCCCCGGCACGCCCACGCAGAGACAATGGCCGCGGGCAAAGAGCGCAGTGAGCAGGTGATCCACCACCCGCTGCTGACCCACGATGCGCCGCCCCACCTGCTCGAGGATCGCGTCGCGCGCCTGGGCCGCGGCACGAACCGCATCGAGGTCCTTCTCGTCTTCGCTCATGTCTTCTCCCGCTCAGCGCCGCTCGGGCTCATCTTAGAATCTCCAGGGCACGCTTCGCGCGCGCCGCGTCGTCGGTCCGACCGGCCTTCTCGTACAGCGGCGCCAGCGCTTTGTGCGGGCGCGGGTGGAAAGGGTTGATGCCGACGGCCTCCTCGAAAGCAGCGACGGCCTCTGCCTCACGCCCGAGGGCGAGGAACGCCTCACCGAGATGGATGTGGGTCGTCAGGAAGCCCGGGTAGTAGCTACGCACCAGGTTCAGCGTGGTCGGCACGTCCACGGCCCGGTCCAACGCGAGCAATGAAGCGGCCGCGCCGTTCTGGATGACCGGGTTGCCGTCGCCGCCGAGCACCATCGCCTTCTTGTACTCCACATAAGCCGCGCCGTGGCGATCCCTGGCGCGCAGGAGCTCGCCCAGGTGGGCGAAGTCCTTCACCTTCTTCTCTTCGATGGTGCCGTAGTCCGCCTCCGGGTCGGCGTCGTCACCCGGCCGCTTGAACTTCAGCGACGTTTGGACCAGGCCTGGATACTCCTTCAGCCCGCTCGCTGCGAGATCCGCCTTCCAACGGGACCACAGCCCATCGAGGTCGAAGCCGTAGGTCGCCTTCAGAGCGGCGTCCATCTTGGCGTCGCCGCGCAGCTTCGCGAGCAGCGCGTTGAGCGCGGGATAGCCCTTCTGCAGGTGCAACCACGCGATGACCGTGTGCACCTGAGCGAAGGCGAGCCCTGCCGCCTGCTGGCTCGGGAGCTTCGCCATCGACGGGTGCATCTGCTGGAAGGTCACGAGCTTGTCGGCCTTGAGCGACCGGGCGAGCAGGTCCTCCTGCGGCGGATCCAGGCCCAGCCCGGGCTCGGCGCGCCAGCGGGTCTCCTCGAACTTGGCGATCCCCTCGTGGAGCCAGATGGGGACCGTGTTCGAGCTGACCTTGGTGATGTAGTAGTGGACGAATTCGTGGGACAGCGTGTCGCGCCAGCCGTAGCCGCGGACCAGCGCCCGTGGCGACGTGAACATCAGCCTGTTGTACTTGCACAACGCGATCGTCCCGCTCGTCTCGATGTCCTCCTCGGTGAGCGGGCTGACCGCCGCGAGGTAGCGGATCTCGGGGTAGATCTCGACCAGCACCCGCCCCCGCGGCTTGAACGCGAAGTCGGCGGACAACGCGGCGTCGGCGCGCTGCAGCACCTCGATTACGTACGGCAGCAGCAGCCGGTCGGCACCCTTGAAGCGGATCAGAAAGCGCCCGTCGTCGGTGGCGACCTCGTCGAAGTCCTTCAGCGCGTCGCGGGTCGCGCGGACGTCGTCGCGCAGCACGTTCATGTGCCCCGGAGCGTCGGCGCCAAGCTCCTCGGTCAACCCGTAGAGCACGTCGTACGCCTCGGGATACCGCCCCTCGAAGAAGAGGAGCCGCCCGTGGGCGTAGCGCAGATGCTGGTCCTTCGGGTGGGCCGCAAGCAGCGGCATCAGCGTGTCGCGCGCCTCCGCGGTCTGCCAATCCGCCGTCAGCTTGTGGATCGCGAGCGCCTGCGACTCGACGTCGTCGTCGGCCACCGCCGGGGTCGCGCACAGGAGCGCGATGATCATCGTGAGCGGGCGTTTCATCATTCGACCAGCGACTCGTAGTAGCGCTTCACTTGCTCGCCGAAGCCCTCCGTGGGCTTCTCCTTCATCGCCTCGAGCAGCTCTTCCCTGAACGCCGCCGGCGGCTTGTATTGCTCCGCGTCGGGGATCTCGACCTTCTCGTTGCGGTGGCGACGCTGCTGCTTGCCGCGGTCCGCCTTCTTCGGCTTGTTCGCCTTCTTCAAGCCTTCGATCAGCTGGCCGAGCTCGGAGATCGCGCGCTGCTGGCCCGGGCGGGAGCGACCGGCCTGGCCCTGACGCAGCTCGCGGCCGGCCTCCTCCATCGACTGCCGCGCGCCCTCGATCCGCTTCATCGGCTCTTCGGCCAGCCCGGGCACCATCTGCGCCTTCTGCTCGATGCGCTGGCGCATGCGCTGCGCCGACTGCTCGAGGTCGGCCTGGTCCTGGGCGAGCTGCTGCATCTGCTGCTGGTCCTGCTGGGCCTGCATGCACTCGCGGGCGCGCTGCGTCAGCTCGCTGATCTCGGCGATCAGACGGTCGGTGGTCTCGGCGCCGCGCTCGACCGCGTCGCGGCTGGCCTGCTCGCGCGCTCGTCGGAAGCCGGATCCGTTGAGGTCGCCGAGGTGCTCCCGCGCGCGGTCGGCCATCTCGAGGGCCTCCACCAGGCGCCGCCGCTCGAGGGCGCTGTTGAGCTCGTCGGACCGCTGCTGCAGATGGTTCAGATCGTCGTGGAGGATGGAGTGCAGCGCGCGCGGCTCGATCTGCTCGACGTGGCTTCGCAGCGCAGTGCCGTCCTCACGAGCCCGCTTGAGCAGCGCCGCGATCTCGGGCTGCTCGAAGCACTGGTCCATCGCGTCCTTGCCCTTCTGCTCTTCCTTGCCCGTGCGCTTGTCGAGCGCCTCCTGTCGCCGCTTGAGGCCGCGCGCCTGGTCCATCAGCTCGCTGAGCGCCTTCGCCAGCTCCGGGTTCGACTCGGAGTGGAGGTCCTGCATGTCCTCGTCGAGCGCGTTGGCGAGCTCGTCGAGCATCTGCTCCATCTCGTCCATCTTCGCGAGGGCCTCGTCGAGCTTGCCCTCCTTGAGCAGCTTCTCGAGCTCATCGAGCTGGTCCTCGGTCTTCTGGAGGCCCTTGGCCATCTCGTCGTTCTTGAGGCCGTCGAGGTTGAGGAACTCCTTGGGCAGCTTCTTCTGCAGCGCCGCCATCCGCTTGCGGATCTCGCTGATGCGCTCACGCAGCCGGTGCAGGTCGCGCATCACGCGAGCCTTGAGCGCCTCGTCCTCGGGGTCGGCTTTGAGCTGGCGGACCAGGTCCTTGAGGCGCTCGCGGGACGCCTGCAACTCGTCGGTGAGGGCGCGCATGTCCTCGAGGGCGAGGCGGGCCACCATCGCCTCGATGAGGATGATCGACTGCTCGAGCTGCTCGACCACGGACTGGCTGCGGTGCTCTGCGACGCGGACCGCGGCGGCGACCCGGGCCTCGAGGCTCGAGGTCTGGGAGTCGGCGTGGCGCTTCTCCGCGGCCATCGCCTTCTCGAGGGCGCCGAGGCGACCGGCCAGCCCCAGGCGGACCTCCTCCGGCGTGAGCGGATCGCCCGCCATGTCCTCGACCACACTGGCGAACGCGGCCGCGGCCTTCCCGGTGACCGCCATCAACTGCACGATGCGGGCGGGGAGCGGGGGCTGCACGTCGCCGGCCCAGTCCATCTCGAGGCGGTCGGCGAGGGCGGTGAGCAGCGCCTCGATGGCCTCGCTGAGGCGTCGTGAGAGCTCGTAGTGCTTCGCGGTCGGCGAGTGCACGGTGATGTAGCGCGTGGCCGACACGCCCTGCTGGGGCCCGGCGACGGCGTTGTTGTCGAAGGCCTCGACGTAGAGCGCGATGCGGTCGCCCGGAGCGGCCTGGATGATGCGCAGATCGACCTCGTCTGCGCCGTCAAAGCGCAGGCCCTTCACCCCCGGCTGCTCCAGGCGCTCCGGATGCTCGGGGTCTGCCGCGAGGGCGACGACCACGCTCGACTTGCTCAAGCCGAAGTCGTCGCGGGCCTCGAAGACGACGGTGACCGCGCGCAGGTCTTCGAGCTCGACGTCCTCGGGGGGCACCTTCAACGTCACCGTGGGCGGACGGTCGGGCTCGACGCGCAGGTGCCGGTCGAGGTCCTCGACCAGGGTGTCCCCCGCGGCATCTTCGACTGCGAAGCGCCACGTGCCGGCGACGTTGAGCACGAACTCGCCGCGGGCGTCGCGGCCTTCACGCAAGGCCAAGGCCTGCTCGGAGCCGTCGAAGCGAATCCACGCCGATCGCGCCGGCTTCAAGGTGGTGGCCTTCAGCAGGACGCGGGTGCCGGCCGGGGCCTCGATGTCGCCGGCCGAGTTCGGAATCACGCGCGCTGGCCGCCCGGTGTAGGCGGGGTAATGCAGCTCGACTACGAGGTCGCCGACGAGCGGACCGGTGCGGCGCGCCCCATCGAAGGTGGCGCTCGGGGACAGCACCGCCCAGCCCCGTTGGACCCCGGCTGGGGCGAACACGCCGACGATTGCCCAGGCCAGGGCGACCGCGCCGAGCGCCCGCAACATGCGTCGCGGCGGACGCAGCGGCGTGACGGGGCGGAGCTCGGCGCGCTCGAGGCGTTCGGCGACAGAGCGGGCGAGCGCGACCACCAGCGACGGGGAGCCGGGGGCACGGTCGGGCCATTGACGCTCGAATTGAACGCAGGCGAGCAGGCCGTCCTGCAGCTCTGGCAGACCGCGCTCGAGGTGCTCGGCGACCGCCTCGTCCCGCCGGCTACGCCAGAGGGGACGCACCCAGACCAGGGCGAGCGGGACGGCGGCGGCGAGGGCGATCAGAGTCCAGGCGGGCCAGCGCCACCAGAGGCCAGCGCCGAATGCGCCCACGACGACCGCGAAGAGCAGAGCCCCGGCCGCTGCGACCGCCAGCCAGCCGAAACCACGCACCGACGCCGCCATACGCAAGCGTCGGCGGGTCGCGTGGAGCACCCGGCGGATGCGATCGAATGACGGAGGGCGTTGGTTCATCGGGTCCACACCGTTAACACGATCATGGGGCCAAAGCGTTCCACAGGCGGTGCCCAGTAGATCTACGACGAATGACCTAATCGATGCGCGCGTCCGAGTGCGGTGGCCGCAGAGGCGCATTTTTGCAATAAATGCGCGCTGCGCCTGAATGAAGCAGCATGCGCTGCGTCTGGGTGGAGGAGCGGCCTTGGAGCCGACCGACAATGAGCTCGTCTCCCGCTGCCAGCGAGGTGACCAGCACGCATTCCGAGAGCTCGTCGAGCGCTACCAAAAGCGTGCGTACGGGATCGCGGTGGGCATGCTGCGAAATTCGGACGACGCGATGGACGCCGCCCAGGAGGCGTTCGTCAAAGTCTTCCGGAACATCGATGGCTTCAAAGGGGACAGCTCGTTCTACACCTGGCTGTACCGGATCGTGGTGAACGTGTGCATCGACCACTGCAGAAAACACGGGAAGATGAAGCCCGTGGAGTACGACGAGACCTTTCGCCGTCGTGACGAGGCGGAAGGCGTGTTGCCCCTGACGGGCAACACGAAGTCGATGCATCCGGGCGCGGCCTTCGATCAGCAGGAGCTCGGCGCCGTCCTTCGAGAAGCGATCGACGGGCTGAGCGAGAACCACCGGGCGATCATCCTTCTGCGCGAGGTCGAGGGGCTGAGCTACGAGGAGATCGCCGAGGCGATGGACTGCCACCTGGGGACGGTGATGAGCCGACTCCACCACGCCCGGAAGAACCTGCAGAAGGCGTTGAAGCCTTATCTCGAACAATCCGGCAGCCACCTCGCCGACCGAGCGGGTGCCGGCGTGAGGCAACAGTCGTGAACGAGCAGGACCAGGAGCTGCTGTGGCGCTACTTCGACGGCGAGATGCCGTCGGAAGAGGCGTCCACGTTCGCGCAGCGCCTCGCGGATGACGCCGATCTGTCGGCGGAGCACGCCATGCTCGAGCAAACCCGCGACCTGCTGCGCGTCGATGTCGAGCACGCCGTCGACGCGGCTGACTTCAGCAATTTCTTCGACGCCGTCCAGGCACGCATCGGTGACGAGCCCGCTCCGGCCCCGATCAGCGAGCCGGCGCCAGTGCCCGCGGAGCGCCCTGCGGAAACGCCGGGTTTGGGTGCGCGCATCGCTGAATGGTGGCGCGCGCATTGGACACCTGTCGTAGTGAGTGCCGTGGCCGCGGGGGTCGTGGCGTTTCTGGTCATCCGTGCCGGTGTTCCTGGCGCTGCTGATACAGATACTCTGACGACCGGTCCCGTGACGGTGGACGAGGTGCGAAACTCCGGGAACCAGACGGTGCTGATCAGCCAACCCGCGGAAGATGGGTCGGCCACGGTCATCTGGTTGCTCGAGGACGAGGAGGAGCCCGAGGATTCCTCGGCGAAGGGGGAGGATCCTATCTGATGAGGTCGACGTTCCTATTGGCAGCCACCCTGCTGCTCGCGCTTCCGGTCCACGCCGCGGAAGCGAATGTGCTCAAAGTCTCGGTGGTCCATGCCACCAAGACCAAGGGCAAGGCCGTGACGATCGACCCGAAGCTCAAGCGCATCGGCAAGTCGCTGACCAAGGCGTTCTCCGGGTATCAGAACTTCAAGCGGCTCTCGAATCACGAGCTGAAGCTGACGCCCAAAGCGAGCATCAAGCTGCCCGGGAACCGCACCGCGGTGTTCACCCACAAGGGCAAGAAGGGGGACGAGGTCTCGCTGAACCTCGCGATCCCGAAGAGCAAGGTCGACGTGTCCCTGCGTTCGCCGCCCGGACGCGTCTTCTTCCAGGCGGGCCTCAAGCACGACAAGGGCATCCTCATCCTCGCCCTGTATCTGCGGCCGCCGAAGAAGTAGTAAACACGCAGCCATGGCCTCCGCCGAGGGCATCTGATGCGTGTCTGGCCCGCAGCCACTCCCCCCAAGCCGCTCTCCGTCGGCGAGCTCACCCACCGCATCAAGGACCTGCTGGAGGGTCGCTTCTTCAACCTGTGGGTCGAAGGCGAGCTCAGCCACGTCAACCAGAACCGCTCCGGCCACGTCTACCTGACGCTGAAGGACGAGGACGCGCGCATCGAGTGCGTGATCTGGCGGACGACCGCCGAGAACATCCGCTACCGCCCGCGCGTTGGTGAGAAGGTCCTCGTCTTCGGACGATTGAGCGTCTACGCCCCCAAGGGCAGCTACCAACTCGCCATCGACCGACTGGAGCCCGCGGGGCTCGGCCCGATGCAGGCGGCGTTCGAGGCGCTGCGCGAGAAGCTCGGCGCCGAAGGACTCTTCGATCCAGCTCGGAAGCGACGCTGGCCCTTGCTGCCACGGGCCGTGGGCGTGGTGACCAGCGGAACGGGCGCGGCGCGGCGCGACATCGAGGCCGTCGTCCACCGCCGCTCACCGCAGATCCCCATCGTGCTCTACCCGGCGAAGGTCCAGGGGCCCGGAGCGGCGCTCGACATCGCCGCCGGAATCGCAGCCGTCGCCGCGCATCCCGAGGTGGACGTCCTGGTCGTCGGCCGCGGCGGGGGCAGCGTCGAGGATCTCTGGGCGTTCAACGAGGAACCCGTGGCGCGGGCCATCGCCGCATGTCCGGTCCCCGTGATCAGCGCGGTCGGACACGCGACGGACACCACGATCGCCGACCTCGTCGCCGATCTGCGCGCAGCCACGCCATCCGAGGCCGCCGAGGCCGCCGTCCCGGTGCGCGACGACCTGTTGCAGACCCTTTCGGTGCGCTTCGAGCGCCTGGACCGCGCCACCCGGCACCAGGTCGACCACGCCCGCAAGCGCCTCGTCTATCTGGAGCGCGGGCTGACCGTCGGCCTCGGTTTCGCCGACCGGAAGCTGCGCGTAGAGCGGGCCGCCTCTGTGCTGCACAACGCGATGCAGCGACAGCTCGCCGCGCAGCGCACGCGCGCCCACGAGATTCAGGTCCGCCTTCGCGCCCAGCAGCCTCAGGTCCGGCTGACCCGGGCGCGTCAGTCGATCGACCAGCTGACAGCTCGATTGCACGCCACGGCGGCTCGCCAGCTCCAGGCCCCGCGCCAGCGCCTGGGCGAAGCCGCCGTCCGCCTCGAGGCCCTCTCGCCGCTGGCGAGCCTCGACCGCGGTTACAGCATCACCCGCCACCACGACGGACGCGTCGTGCGTGCCCACGACGAGGTGAGCGTCGGCGACCGGATCGAGGTGCTCCTGCACCGGGGCCTGTTGCGCGCCACCGTCGACGCCACCGAGGAGAACGCAGATGAGTGAACCCACCGAGGAGGCGCCGCCCAGCTTCGAGCGCATCGTGCAGGAGCTCGAACGCCTGGTCGGCCAGCTCGAGGCCGGGCAGCTGCCGCTGGAGCAATCGCTGTCGCTCTACGAACGCGGGGTGACCCTCGCCAAGGAAGGCAACACGTTGCTCGAGGGCGCCGAACGGCGCGTCGAGGAGCTGCAGAAGTCGCTCGCCCGCCCGCCCGGTTGAAGAAACGCCGCGCCGACGCGCTGCTGAAGAAGCGCCGGGCTGACGCCCTGCTCGTCGAGCGCGGGCTGGCGGTCGATCTCGCGAAGGCCCGCGCGCTGGTGCTCGCCGGGGCCGTGGTCGCCGGCGAGCATCGAGTAGACAAGGCCGGGCAGCTGCTCGCTCCAGACGTGACGCTGCGCGTGAAGGGTCGCCGCGACCATCCGTACGCGAGCCGCGGTGGGGTGAAGCTCGCCCACGCCCTCGACCATTTCGAGATCGACCCCACAGGCCGCGTCTGCATCGACTTGGGCGCGAGCACCGGCGGATTCACCGATTGCCTGCTGCAGCGCGGCGCGACGCGGATCTACGCGGTCGACGTCGGCTACGGCCAGCTCGACTGGAAGCTCCAGCGAGACGAACGCGTGGTGAACCTCGAGCGCACGCACGCCCGCGACCTGGATGCAGCCCACGTACCCGAGCCGGTCGACATGCTCGTCGCCGACATCTCGTTCAACGCTATCGGGCGCATCCTCGCCCCCGCGCTGGGGCTGCTACGCGACGGGGCAGACCTGCTGCTGCTCGTGAAGCCGCAATTCGAGCTTCCAGCCGACGCCGTGGGCGAAGGCGGCATCGTCCGCGACCCGGATGCGTGGGACACCGCCTGCCGCACGGTGGCGGCCGACGTCGTGGCGCTCGGCTGCGCGGTCCACGGCGTGGAGCGCTCACCGATCACGGGCGCGCGAGGCAACGTCGAGTTCGTGTTGTGGGCTACGTATCCGTCTTGAGGACCGGCGCCGCCTTGAGCGCCGCCTTGCCGTCCTTCACGTACACCCGGAAGCGCACATCCTGGCACTTGAAGCGCTCCATCAGCGCCTTCCGCGTGCGCCGGAGCTTGGCCCGGAAGCGCTTGAAGTCGACCGTCTCGACGGACTCGCCGCAGGCCGCCTTGGTGGCCACCAGCTCGTCGAAAACCTCTCGGTAGTAGCGCTCGAGCGCGTCGTTGGGCCGCTCCGGCGGTGGTCCGACGGCCGTCGTCTCGCTCTCGCGGCTGGCCGCGAGCAGATCCATCGTCACCGGGCGGACGACGGTTGAGTCGCCGGGCTTCTGGCCGGGGATGCGCTGCTTCTCGGGCTCGAGCGCGGATTGGTCGCGCAGCGCGGCCAGCAGGCTGCCCCCGGTCGCTGGCTTCGGCTTCGCGCGCGGCTCCCCGGGGAGCCGGATGTCGCTGTCGGTCTGGTCCTCGGGCTCCGGCTCGTCGTCCTCGTCGAGGGACGGAAGCGACATGTCGAAGATCGACGGCGAGGCGTCGTCGTCGTCGTCGCTGTCCACCGCGGGGGGCGCGCCGGTGTCGCGCTGGACGCTGGTGAGGGCCGACTCGCCCTCCCCCTTCTCCGGTGCCGCATCGATGGCTTTCGGTGCGAGCAGACCCGGTCGCGCCTTCGGTTGCGTCCCCTCGGAGATGGGCGCGGGCGCCGGCGTGAGCGGCACCGGGATGGAGGGCGAGGCGGCGATCTTCGGCGGCGGCTCCTTCTCGCCTTTCGTGGGCTCGTCCGACGGCGGCGCCGCGACGGGCTCGGCGGCGCCGGCCGCGGCCGGCTTCTTGCGCTTGCGCCGCTTCTTCTTGGGCGCGGCCGCGGCCTCGGGGACCGGCGTGGTCTGCGCTTCTTCCTTCGCGGCTGGCGCGGGCGTCTTCGCGGCCGGTTTCTTCGTAGCCGGCTTCTTCGCGACGGGTTTGGCCGTGGGCTCCGCCTGCTTTGGCTTCGCGAGACGCTGGGCGCCCTCCGCTGCATCGTTGACCACCGGCGCGACCGTGCGCAGCCAGCCGGGGAGCGCGCTTGCGTCGACGGGGGCGAGGGACGAACCGGACGCGACTTCCTCGACCTCGCGAACGAGACGACGCACGCCGCGACCGACGGACATCAGGCCGATGGCCACACCGATGAGCCAGAGCAGGATGGCGGCCCCGAGCACGAGAGGGATGGCGTCTGCCGGTGCGGTGCCCCGCGTCCAGACGCTGCCGATTCCGCCCACGAGACCCAGGGTGGTCGGCGGGTCGGCGCGCCAGGCGACGAGCAGCTCGAGGCCCTGCGACGCCTTGAAGATGCGCGCGTGGTACGCCGCGCCACCCAGGGTGACCGCCCCCGCCGGCTTGTCCACCGGCGTCGCCGCCTCGATGAGGCGCTTGCGGTCTGCCTCGGCGAGCTTCGAGAACACGCCCGCCGGGCCGCGCACCACCAGCCTGGTGGGCCCGTCGCGGTCGGCGTGGCTGGTGACGGCGACCACATGCGGCGCCGGGGCAGTCAGCAGGACCGCCGCGCGCGTGGCGTCAGCGCCTGCGACGGGCGCGGCGACGACGAAGCGTCCGGAGACGCGGGTGGTGGCCGACTTGCCCGTGAGCGCCTGCTTCGCCGCCGCGTCCGCCGCGACGGTCTCGGCGAGACGTTCATCCGCGAGCGTGGTCGCCATGACCTTCTGGTCGGGCCCGACCAGGACGATGCCAATGCCGGGGTTGCCGTCCGACATCGACTTCATCGCGCTGTCGATCTGGGCGGCGCGCACGTGCTCGGGCAGCTCTTCGGCGAGCGCGTCGAGGGCGGAGGCGAGCTTCAGGTTGGCAGCGATGACCTGCGCCGCGCGTCCCTGGTCGGCGACCTGTGCGGAGATGCGCTGCCCGATCAGCTCGGCTTCGAGCGCCGCGGATTGCGCGCGGGCTTCGGCGACGTCAGCGTCACGGAAAGCGGGCAGGGTCAGCGCCCCTGCGAGTAACACGGCTCCGCCGACGAGCGTCAGCAGGTACCAGAGGCGGGCCCACCACATCGAGGGCGCGAAGCTAACCCGCGCGCACCGCACAGCGCCAGCCCGAACCACACCGGCAGATACTCGAGCCACGCGCTCCACGACGCCGGAGCCCAGATGCCGTCGCGCAGGTAGTCGGGACGCGGGAGGTACGCGATCCACGCGAGGAGCGCCCAGACGAGAACCGGATAGGGCCACAGACGTCCGCGACCAATCGCCAAGGCGCAGAACGGCGCGACCCAGAGCAGATACCAGGGGTGGACGACTGGAGAGAGGAGCAAGAGGGCGCAGACCGCCGGACCGAGGAAGCTCTCCAGATCGCGAGCGCGCCAGACCAGCCACGCCCAGAACAACCCCAGCAGAGCGAGCGCGGTGGCCTTCGCGGCGGCGAATGAGAGCTCGCCCGGAGATATGCGATCGACAGGCGTCGAGGGCGGCACGCCGACGAATGCGCGCACGAAGCGCACGGTGGTGGGCGACGGGCCTTTGATCGGCACGTCCGCGGTCGGCCACGCGGCCTCGAATGGGGCTGCTATGACCGCGAACGCGCCCTCGTTGGCGCGCCACCGGTGGGCGTAGGGCGCCAGGCCCCCCATGACGCCGTCTCCTGCAAGGGCGTACGGAAGCCAGAGGCCGGCGATCGTGATCACGCAGGCAACGACCGCGCGCGGCGCCGACCGCAGGACCGTGGGCAAGGCGATGAGCGGCAGGAGCTTGGCGCCGACGCCCACCGCGAGCGCCACACCCGCACGCATGGGCCGGCCACTGACGAGCCACAATCCGGCGAGCAAGGTGGCGGCGACGGCGAGCGCGTCGACGTGTCCACCGACCGCGGACTCCAGCATCGCGAGGGGCAGGAAGGCGTACAGGGCTGCGAGCTGCGGCGGGCGCTCGGTGCGCTCTGCCCAGCGCCAGAGGGCGGTGATCGCGACCGCGTCCGCGAAGACCATCAGCAGGCGGACCGTCCACGGACGGGGCGTGATCGCAGTGGCTGCGGCGAAGGCCAGCTGGGCGCTCGGCGGGTAGATCGTCGACAGCTGTGCGTGTCCGATGCGACCGCGGACGTCCTCGAGCCCCATCTGCGCCGCGACGGGGTCGAGCGCCGGGTCGATGGGTGCGTATTGGAAAGGGTGCACCCCGGCCCAGTGCATCGCCCCGTCCCAGACGTACCGCCAGACGTCTTCGGAGAGCACCGGCGGGATGGCGACCAGCGCCAGCCGCACGCCAATGGCGACGCCGAGCAGCAACCAGAATCCGCGCCGCCCGCCGGGCAGACGCCTCCAGGTCGCCACGACCACCAGGTAGGGAATGCCCGCCAGGCCGTAGCCCACCAGCAGGCTCTGCAGCCGCGCGGGCTCGTCACCACCAAAGAGGCCGAATGCGAGGGGAACGAGGCCGGCCAGGGCGCCAGCGACGAGCGGGATCGCGCCCGCGGTCACGGGGTCAAGCGGTCGCTTCGGTCCGCTTACGGCCGAGCTGCCACTGGAAGAGGCTCATCAGGCCCGTGTAGAGGAACCCGAACTGGAAGATCAGCATGAACGGGAGCGCCATCCAGATCTGCATCATCACGCAGTAGATGACGGTGCCCGTGTAGTACAGCCCGAGGAACAGCTCGAAGTACGGAAGCCAGTTGCGGCTGCCGCGGTAGCGTCCTGCCCCGCGAACCTTCTTGGGGGTGCCGCCCTCGACCGCCAGCTTCGGCGTGCGCACGAAGGGCGACTCGTGGCCGAAGACCGCCTCGAGGGTCGCCTTCGCGTTGTTGACCGCCAGGCCGATCCCGAGCGCGAGTACGAACGGCAGATAACGGAGACGCTGGCTCCAAGTGCTGCCCACCTCGCGCTGGCTCACCAGGTAGAAACAGCAAACCGAGACGGTCGCACCCAGGAAGAATGGCAGGTCGAGGAAGAGGCTCTCCTCGAAGCTCTTGTTGACTCGTAGATGCAGCGAGAACGGCATCATCAACGAGAGCGCGATCATCATCACGTACGCGAAGTTGTTGGTCAGGTGGATGAACGCCTCGAACCTCACCTTGAAGGGCAACTTCTTGCTTCGCAGGATGCGCGGCAGGAGCTTCAGCGCGACCTGAATCGACCCCTTGGCCCAGCGGTGCTGCTGGCACTTGAACGCGTTCATCTCGACGGGCACCTCGGCGGGCGAGAGCAGGTCGTTGAGGAACACGAAGCGCCAGCCCTCGAGCTGAGCGCGATACGAGAGGTCGAGGTCTTCGGTCAGCGTGTCGTGCTGCCAGCCGCCCGCGTCGTCGATGCAGGTGCGCCGCCAGATGCCGGCGGTGCCGTTGAAGTTGAAGAAACGCCCCGACCGGTTGCGCGCCGTGTGCTCGATCATGAAGTGCCCGTCGAGCAGGATGCTCTGGCACTGCGTGAGCAACGAGTAGTCGCGGTTGATGTGGTCCCAGCGCGCCTGGACCATCCCGATGCCGTCGTCGGCGAAGTACGGGATGGTGCGCTCGAGGAACTCCTCGGTCGGCGTGAAGTCTGCGTCGAAGACGGCGATGAACTCGCCCTTCGCTACCAGCATCCCCGCCTGGAGCGCCCCAGCCTTGAAGCCGGTGCGGTCAGTCCGGTGGATGTGGACGATGTCGATGCCGCGCGCCGCCCACTCGGCGACGGCCTTGCGCGCAATCTCGACGGTGTCGTCGGTCGAGTCGTCGAGGACCTGAACCTCGAAACGGTCACGCGGGTACCGGATGCGGCACACGTAGTCGATGAGCCGGCCGGTGACGTAGCGCTCGTTGAAGATGGGCAGCTGGATGGTGACGTAGGGCTTCTCGCCCGTCTCGGAGCCCTCGGGCGTAGCTGGCTCATCCCCCTTGTGGCGGTAATAGAGCATGGCCATGTGGTAGCGATGAGCTCCATAGAAGCTCAGGCCAGCCAACGTCGCAAAGTAAGCGACCAGAAACGTGATTTCGAGGGGTGTCATCCGCGCCGCGGAGCTTGAAAAAGCCGGCGCAGTATAGAGTCGGAGTATCAGACTGTCAAGCGGCCGTAAGTGTCTGAAAACTCGACACTTTGCCCGGGGTCACCCGCGCGTCAGGCGACAGCGCGATCCGCAGCGAGCACGTCGGTGAGGATGGGGCGCAGCTGCGCGACGGCCTTCGAGTGGATCTGCGAGATGCGCGACTCGGTGACGCCGAGGATGGAGCCGATCTCCTTCAGATTGAGATCCTCGAAGTAGTACAGGCTCAGCACGACGCGCTGCCGCTCGGAGAGCTGCTGGATGCTGCGGAGCATCAGCGAGCGCCGACTGTTCTTCTGGCTGAACTCTTCGGGGTCGGCCGCGTGGGGGTCGGCGACGCAGTCGAGGAAGTCGCGCCGGTCTTCACCGCCCGCGCCGAGATCCTCGTACGAGACGACCGAGACGGCGCGCGCCTTCTCCGCCATGACATGGAACTCGTCGAGGGACAGGTCGAGGCCCCGGGCGATCTCCGCGTCGGTGGCCGGGCGTCCCAGGCGTCCGGTGAGGTTGCGAGTACACTTGGCGATGGTGGCGCTCTTCTGGCGCACGCTGCGCGGCACCCAGTCGAGGGAGCGGAGCTCGTCCACCATTGACCCGCGGATCCGGATTTCGGCGTACGACTTGAAGTTCGAGGACTTCTCCGGGTCGTACTTCTCTGCCGCGTCGATCAGACCGATGACACCCGCGCTCTTGAGGTCATCCAGTTCGACGTTCGCCGGCAAGCGGGCGATCATCTTGTAGGCGACCTTGTTGATCAAATACGCGTACTGCTCAACGACGACGTTGCGGTCGTTCGTCCTTCGCTCTTGCGGCTGCTTGGCAGCGGCGGCGAGGTTGCTCATCCGGGACCCCCAGGTGTGTGCTTCACGCTGAACCCACCGGGAACTAGAGCAGCATCTGTGCCAGCGTTCTCGGGCCCCAGAGCCGCATACCACCGTCACAGAGCGGGTCAGTCGTGACCGCCTGCTCAAGGCCGCCGCCGGAATGAGAGGAAAGGTATCGTGCAAATCTCGAGATAAAACGTTTTGGTTTCAGTGGGTTACACTCACCTGGGTCGGCATTCACCCCACGCGGGTCTGTTTTGACCCCCACAGGTGAGCTTCTACACTCTCGCTAGCGACAAACCCGGGCGAGGAGGAGCTCCGGCCGTGCTTCGCGGCCCTGCTCGTCGAGCACGATTTCGACCGAAGCCGCATACCCGTCCGCGGGCGCACCCTCATGCTCACCACAGGCCGTGTAGTGCGCGTCGTCGTCTACGTCGACGTAGGCCACGACGCGGTATGAGCCGGGGGCAAGCGAGATGCGGGGCGTGGCGACCGCGTCTCCGTCGGGCTCGAAACGGCGGCGAAGCTGACGGTCCTCCGCCCAACCACCAGCCTCCTCGATCCACAGCCGGAGCGGTCCGACCGCGTGCTCATCGTCGACCAGGGCGTCACCCACCACCTCCGGGAGCAGCCCGGTGTCGGGCACATCGCAGCCGAGCAGCACGGGCGCGTGGGAGCCGAGGTCGATCAGCCCACCCTCGACCACATCCACGTGGAAGATCTCGGTGGTGGCGCGATCTCCGAACGGCGCGTCGAGGCAGCTCGTAAAGTCGCCGTCGCGATCCGTGTCGAGATAGATGCGGCCCTGATAGGCGCCCGGGGGCACGTCGATCGAGACGAAGGGGGCCTCGTCGGCGGGTAGCGCGTGGTGGTTCTCGAAGAGCAGCAAGCTGCGTCGCTCGGCGCCCTCGGCCACCGGGTACAGCTCGAGCCTGACGGGACGCCCGCTTCCGACGGAGCCCTCTTCCGACGGCGCGCTCAGGCGACCGCGTACACCCGAGACCACGCCGGGATCGCACTCGCCCTGGGACAATACGACCTCGCCGGCGTCGACCAGCTCGCCGTCGCGCACCTCCACGTCGTCGAGCTGCACATACACCGTGTCGAGTCCGGCTGGCAGGCCGCCACACGGCGCGAACTGCCCGTCGTCGTCGCGGTCCAGCCACACCGCCAACCGCCAGACGCCTGCTGGCAAGCCACTGACGGTGAAGCCGTGGGCCTTCCCGTCGAGGCCCGGCAGAATCTCGACCGATTCCACGGCCTGGTCGGTCTCGTCGAAGAGCGCCAGCCGCACTGGACCTGCGAGCAGGCCGAGCGGCTCCGTCAGCGCCGGGTCTTCGGCGTGCTGGCCGACGAGCGCGACATCGAGGCGCAGCGTGCCGTGCACCCCGGTCAGGGCGTCTGGACACCCCTCGGGCTGAGCGAGCAGCAGCTCCGTCGGGAGCGCGCGCCGCTCGCCGGCGACGATCTCGAAGCGCTGGATGGTCGCGACGTGGCGATCTCCGCCGCCCAGGCCCGGGCCGCAGAGCGTGGGCTTGCCGTCCTCGTCCTCGTCCGCGTAGAGCACCAGCTGGTATTCGCCAGGGACCAGCTCACCGACCTCGAAGTCCACCGCCTCGGTGAGCCCGCGCGGGAGCAGCGGAACCTGAAGCGGCATCGGCGCGCCGTGCATCTCGTCTTCGTCGTCCGGAGCCAGGCGACGGTCCGCCAGCGGCGTCAGCATCAGGTGGATCGCGACCCCGTCCAGCTCGCCGCCCTCGGGCGGGACCACGCGGCCGCGCAGCCCGGTGGCCGCTTCTCCGGGGCCGCAGATATGACGCTCGACCACGACTCCGATCGCGTCGTCGCCGCCGACCGGGCCTTCGTAAACGCCATGCACATTGTCAAACTCGTCGGCGGCGGCGGTGTGGCCGGGGTCCGGCGGGAATGGGCAACCGTCGAAGACCTCGTCGCCGTTGCGGTCCTGGAACACCACCAACCGGTAGGTGCCCGGCGGGACGGGCTCGACCTCGACGTCAACTGGCCACACGTCGAAGGGCGGCACCGGGTCGACCCGATGGAAGTCCACGTCGACACCCTCGACGAGCAGCTGCAGCCGGGCGCGTGGAGCGTTCATCGGCAACGCGTTGGTCAACCGAACGCGCAGGGGCGTGGTGTCGACCCCCTGGTCGGCCGGGCGCCCGGCGTCCGGCGTCGGTGTGGGCTCCGAGCCGCTTGCTTCGCCGTCGCCTGCATCGCAGCCGAACGCGAGCAGCGCGGACAGACCGGCCGTGACGAACACTCGTCTCAAGATCGCTTTGCCTCCCCTGGAGGATGATAAGCACGCGTCGTGCCGCCACGCGAAAATCGCGCCAAGCCGCTGTAAACACTCACCTTTAACAGACTCACCGACCACGGCGGCTCGACCACGACCGCGACATCGCTGTCGGTGAGCGTCAGCGCGTGCACCCTGACTCAGGCGTCAGGTGCTACATTTCCCCGCATGTCGCGCTACCACGGCGCGGTGCTGGCCGCGGGCATCGGCTCCCGGCTCAGGCCGCTCACCCACCACCTGCCGAAGCCACTCGTCCCCATCGCCGGGCGCCCGCTCGTCGAGTACGGGCTCGATGCGCTCTCGCGGGCAGGCATCGATCGCGTCGGCGTCAACGCCTGGCATCTCGGCGAGGTCCTCCCGCGGGCTCTGGACCACCGACCGGAGCGGTTGCGCTTCGTCTTCGAGAACGAACTGCAGGGGACGGGCGGCGGCGTGCGCGGAATCGCGGCCTCGTGTCCGGGCGAGCCGGTGGTGGTCTGCAACGGCGACGCGCTTCACGACTTCGACCTGCGACCACTGCTTGCGGCACACGAAGCGTCGGGCGCGGTGGCCACGCTCGTGCTTCGCGAGGTGCACGAGGACTCGCCCTTCGCCCGCGTCGGGGTCGACAGTGATGGCCGCGTGCATCGCATCGCCGAGGTCGAAGGGCCCGACGCACACCGGGCGCGCCTGCGGATGGGCGCCTACACGGGCGTGCAGATCATCGAGCCCGCGTTGATCGAACGACTGCCGCCGCAAGGTCCCTGCGACGTCCTGCGTACGGCCTATCGCCGCGCGCTCGACGAGCGCCTGCCGGTGCACGCAGTCTTCGTGCCGAAGGGCAGCTTCTGGATCGACGTCGGCACGGTCGACCGCTACCTCTCCGCGCACGAGGCGGTGCTCGCAGGACGCCTGCCGGTCGCGGGCCTGCCGCGGGTCGACGGCGGCGCGCACATCGCCGACGACGCCCGGGTGCACGCCCACGCGGCGGTCCTCGCAGACGCGCGCGTCGCCAGTGGGGCGCGCCTCGGCCCGGGCGTCTTCATCGACACCGGCGCCACCGTGGCAGCGGGGGCCGATCTCCGACGTTGTGTGGTGTGGGCGAGGACGCGCGCGGCGGGGACGCTGCGCGACACGGTGGTGCTGCCTCCGGGCTGAGCCGGGGCTACTCCTTCTCGTACCGAATCAGGATCACCGTGATGTTGTCGGTGCCGCCGTTCTGGTTGGCCGCGTCGATCAGCGCCTCGCAGGACTTGTCGAGGTCGCCTTCCTCCTCGGCGAGGATGGCCTCCATATCCGCGTCGGTGAGCATGCCGTTGAGGCCATCCGAGCAGAGCAGGTACACGTCGCCCGCCTGGGGCTGCTCGGTGGCGATGTCGACCTGGACGGTCTCCTTCATGCCGAGCGCGCGCACGATCACGTTCTTGTGCGGGAAGGCCTCAATCTCCTCGGGCGTGAGCTGGCGCATCTTGATGTAGTCGTTGAGCAGCGAGTGGTCCTCGGTGATCTGGAACAACTCGCCTGCGCGGTAGCGGTACACGCGGCTGTCACCGACGTGCCCGACGTGGATCGTCTCGTTGACGAAGAACGTCACCACGATGGTGGTGCCCATGCCCTTGAGCTTGGCGTCTCGCGCGGCCGACTCGAAGATGCGCCGATTGCTCAGCTTCACCCCGGTGACGACGCGGTTCTCCTCGTACTTACGGCCCTTCTCGAGCTTGTACGGCCAGGTGACCTCGTCGTCTTCGGCGGTCGACCGGAAGAACTCCGCCAGCGTCTCGACCGACATCTGGCTGGCGACCTCACCCGAAGCGTGGCCCCCCATGCCGTCGGCCACGATGTAGAGGTTCTCCTCACGGAACAGCCGGAGGCTGTCTTCGTTGTGGGTGCGCTTCATCCCGACGTGGGTGCGCCCTGCGGAGCTCAGCTTCACTCGAGCATTCTCCTCAGTGCGATTCCAGCCGCAGCTCGACGGCATCGCGCGATACGAAGAGCACGTCCGCTTCGTCCAGTCCAGAAATCGTCGTCGAGACCCGCTCGGCCCGAGCCACGACGAGCTGCGTCGTGCCGGACCCGAGCGCGCTCAACGCAGCGCTCGGAACGCGGGCCGATCCATCTTCGCCGGCGCACAAAACGCCGACCGTACGCGCGCCAAAGTCGCGCGAGAGCACCACGACCGCGGAGGGCTCGCCGCTCCAGCGGACGGTCAGGCCCGACTCGACGCCACCCGCGTGACTCACGATCCGTACGCCGAAGGGCGCCCTGACCTCAGCGAACACCTCGCCGACCTCACCGCCCGGGGCCTGCACTCGGTAGGTGCCACCGGCCATGAACGGAAGATCCTGCGGCGCGCCCGTGTCGTAGACCACGCCCGAAAGCGCGAACACCACCGTCGGAAACGACCGGGGCGCCAGCTCGACCGGCGTCTCGTCGAGCGGGTCGGGGGGGCGCACGCTCAGCGGGCCAGCGCCCAACAGGTCGATGGCCGCGCTGGCCGACGCCTGCACGCCGTTGGCCACCACGCGTCGGCAGCGACCGGGCTCGGGTGGCGTCTGCAGCAACCAAGCGTCTTCCGGTGATGACAGCGCGTGCAGGGCCGAGTCGCGCGTGTAGCCAGTGTACGCCATGAACTGGCCGCTCACCGCCACGCCGGGGTCGCCATACGCGTGGGACAGCACGACCAGCCCGTAACGCCCCTCCGCGGACGTGTCTGCACCCGCCTGGACATCGGGCACGTCGGCGCCGGAGCAGGCCGCGAGGAGCAAGCACGAGAATGCGAAGAAACGGGTCATGAACACGCTAATCTATCCCGCGAATTGACGCCGGACGCAACCTTGGGACCTGTGCACGTCGAGCTCGGATGGGGCCGTTCGCCGCGAGAAGTGGCGCTCCCCGCAGGCACCCGACTCCTCCACCCACCGCCGCCGCCAGCCGCCCACGATTGGGACCGGCTGCTGAGCTCCGCGCTCACCTCGGCGCCCCTTTCGGGCGTTCGGTCCGCCGTGGTCCTGGTGCCCGACGAGACGCGGAAGGACGTGGCTCGGCAGGCCCTCCCCGTCATTCGCGCCTGGCTGGAGCAGGCCGGCGTCGGCTACACGGTCGGGGTCGCCACCGGGAAGCACCCGCCTATTCCCGGACCGCCCGGCGCGTGGGTGCACGACGCGACGGCCGCCGACCTGCGCCACGTCGGCACCACGGCCCGCGGGACCGATGTGCGTTACCCGCCGGCGGTGCTCGACGCCGACCTGCGGGTCCTCGTCTCGGAGGTGCGCCCCCACTACTTCGCCGGCTACGCGGGCGGCGCGAAGATGCTGTTCCCGGGCGTCGCCGGCGAGGCGGGCATCTGGCACAACCACCGCATGAAGGCAGAGCCCGGCGCGCGCCTCGGCGTGGTCGACGGCAACCCGTGCCGCGACGACATCGAAGCCGCGGCCGCCCTCGCTGGGCCCGCGCTCGCGGTCTGCGTCGTGCGGCACCCCGATGGCGGTCTGGTCTCCGCCAGCGTTGGCGACCCGGTGAAGGCGCACCGTCAGGCGGTCGACATCGCCCGCGCGCGTTTCGAGGTGCCGTCCCCCGCGCGGGCGCGCACCGTCGTCGTGTCGGACCGCACGCCGGTCACGATGAATCTCTACCAGGCCTGCAAGCTGCTCCCGCCAGCGGGCGCGGTGCTCGAGGAAGGCGGCACGGTGATCCTCGCCGCCGAGCTTCACGACGGGGTCGGCCCGGTGAAAGTGATCAACGAGGCGATCTACGCGCTCGGCGTCGTGCACTCCTTGCCTGCGCGCCACCGGGTGCTGCTCGTGTCGAGCCAGCCGCCGGAAGCGGTCACCCCGACCTTCGCCACGTATGCACCGGACCTCGACACCGCTTTGCAGATGGCCGGCGGGCACCCGCCGCTCGTGATGCCCTACGCCGCCGACCTGGTGCCGGTGTAGGCCCCGCTGATGTGCCGCAGCTTGGCTGCGAGCCCCATGCGCCAGAACCGCCGGATCTCCGCGATCATCGGCTCCATCAGGCCGCGCTCGAGGTAGCGGTCGTGGAGGTAGCCGCAGTAGCGATAGGCCAGCCGGTTGGCGGCCCGGTAGCGCGACGTCTCCTTCGGGCACTCGCGCGCGGGGATCTCGCAGTCGACGAAGAGCCGCTGCAACAACGCGGGCGTCGAGAGCGCCACCTGGGCTTCGAGCCGCCCGAACCAGGTGGTCACGAACTTGTCGACCTCGGCCTGCAGCTCCATCTCGAGCAGCGTCGTCGGGCGTCGTACGCGGGCCCGGTCGAGCAGGTAGGTGAGGTGGCTGACGCCCTCCAGCAAAGCGCAGTAGCGGTCGAGCGCTGCGTCGTCCGTCAGGTCGGCGCCAAGCAGCTCGTCGGCGAGGCATAGCGCGACCGAGAGCTCCTCGGCCTCCTCCATCACCCAGAGCGCCTCACGGTCGTGGGAGGGGGCGCCACCGAGCGCGTTCGCGAGCGCCACCCGCTGGCCCGGCCCGACCACGAAGGCGGCCGCGTCGATGCCGAGGTCGAAGCCATAGAGGCGTTGCAGGCGTCGCTGCAGGTCACGAACCGCCAGGCAAGCCGCGTCCATCTACGACTGCACGACCTTTGCGGGGCCGACCAGGACACCCATTCGCGCCAGGCGCGAGGCGAGCTGCCGATTGCCGGTGGCGGCGTAGCGGTCGTAGACGCGGAGCACGTCGGCATCCCGGCCGAAGCAGCGCTCGCTGACCTCGTTGATCAGATGCATCAGCTCGACGAACCGCTGGGCGAGCCCCTCGAAGAGGCCGCGGAACGGGTTGTCGGGTCCGCCGATGGCGATCGCGCCGGCCGCGCCCCGGTACGCACCGCTGCCAACGCGCGCGTAGTAGTCGCGGTCGACCAGCCCCCGGTCGACCGTCTCGCCGAAGAAGCCGGTGAGGTAGAGCGTGTAATCACCGATGTGGCGCAGCTTCTGGAAGCGGCGCCCGCGCCCGGCCTGCATCGCCCGCACCACCTCGAGTCCGACCGGCCGGTCGAGCAGATCCTCGTCCTCGTCGTTCCGCAATGCACGGCGCGCGCTGAAGGTCGTGAGCAGATTCACGACGTAGGCCCGCATGTGCGGATCGAGCTCTACGCCCTGATTGCCGATGGCCCCGAGGACGCTGTCCTCGAAGTAGGAAGTCAACGCGTCGTCACCAACGCGGAGCGCGAGTTCCTCACGCTTGGCGGAGAGGAGCTCCGCCTTGATGGCTGGGGAGTCGTCGCGCTCCATCACCGTCCTCCGTCACCAGAGCCCAGAACACCGCTTTCACCTAAGAAATCGGCTACTTCGCAATCTTCCTGAAGACAAAGATAACAGCGGGTCGGCGATCACCCCAAATCGGCGAACCCCCCTCGCATGCTAAGTTGCCGGTGCTGATGCGCGGTTACGTCCTCGCTACGCTGTGCGCTGCGACGGCCGCGTGCGGCGTCTCGCCTCCGCCCGCGGCCGACGATGGGCCGCGCGGCGACGCGGTGCGCGCGTACACGCAGGCCGGACTCCTGGTGCGCGACGAGCATCTCCCCGAGGCCGCCGAGTTGTACGACCGCGCCGCCTCGCTCGACCCGAGCTCGGCCCAGGTGTGGCTCGCCGGCGCCCGCGTCCGCAGCCGCCTGCACCAATACCCGGAGGCCATCACGCGCGGTGAACGCGCCCTCGCGCTGTCCCCCAACCACATCGAGGTCGTCGACGTCCTTGGCAGCGCCTACCTCGCCATGCGCCGCCTCGACGACGCACACCGGCTGTACGCCGAGTTCGTGCAGCGGCGCCCCGAGCCGGCGGTCGGCTGGGCCGGTCTGGCGGCGGTGGCGTCTGCGCGACGAGAGTACGAGACGGCCGAGCGCACTCTGGTGAAGGCCGTGGAGCGGGCACCAGAAGTCGCCGAGTATTGGGCGCGCCTGGGCATCGTCCGCAGGCGCCTCAACCGGCCCGCCGCAGCGGCGCAGGCCCTCGACCGGGCCGCGCTGCTCCATCCCGGGCGCCGCGTTCTCGACCAGCAAATATTCGAGCTGGCCATTGAAGGAGGCGACTTCGACGTGGCCCGCTCGGCCGCCGAACGCCTGAAGGGCCCCGAGAAGGCCGAGCTGCACGTCGCGAGGGAGCTGCTCAACCGGAAGGACCTGGTCGGCGCTGCCGGTCAGCTGGAACGGCTGCTCGCGCGCGACGCCAGTCGCCACGACGCTCGGCTGTTGCTCGCGGGCATACACGCGCGCGTAGAGCGTCTGCTGGAGGCCGCGGCGCTGTTGGCAGAGATCCCGGCCGACGTGCCGGAGTGGGTGGACGCCCAGCGCCTGCACGGCTGGATCCACAGCGAGTCGGGCGACATGAAGGCCGCCGTGGAGCGCCTCGAGGCCGCATCGAAGGCGGCGCCGGATCGAGTGGAGCTGGTGCTGGAGCTGGCGCGGGCTCTGCGCGCGAATGGGGATCTGAAAGCGGCCCGAGCTCGCCTCGCAGCCAGCATCGAGCGCTGGCCAGCCCACCACGCCATCCGCTACCAGCACGCGATGGTCGTGCACGAGATGGGCGACGAAGCCGCTGCGCTGCGCGCGATGTTCGGCGTGCTCTCGGTCGAGCCCGACCATCCCGGCGCCCTCAACTTCATCGGCTACACGTGGACCGAGCAGGGCAAGCGCCTCGAGCGGGCCGAGGCCTTCATCCGGCGCGCGCTCGCGCAGAACCCGACCGAGGGGGCCATCGTCGACTCGCTCGGGTGGGTCCTGTTCAAGCGGGGGCGCCTGGACGACGCCGAGGCGACGCTGCGCAGAGCCGTGTCGCTCGCCCCCGAGCAGGCCGAGATCCACTTCCATCTCGCCGAGGTGCTGTGGGCCGCCGGCCGGAAGAAAGAGGCGCGCAAGCACTACGACTCGGCGATCGCGAAGACCCGCAACGACGACGAGCGCAAGCGCTACGAAGCCCGCCGGCGGGCCCGCGCGGGTCGCCGTTGATGCGGTCGTGGATGGTCGTGGTGGCCCTCACGCTGTTGGGCTGCCCCGGACGCTACGCCCGGCCCGACGACTTCAGCGCAGATCCGGCGCCATTCTTCGAGGCCCTGGCGAAGCGGTCAGAGGCCGTGAAGAGCCTCACGGCACAACTCGGACTCGAGGTGTGGAGCGGCGACGACCGCGTCCGTCTGCGCCAGTTGGTGGCCCTGCGCAGGCCGGACCATCTGCGAATCGACTCGCTGTCGCCATTCGACCAGCCGCTCTCCACGCTCGTGAGCGACGGCGAGCGCTTGGAGATCTACTCGCTCGAGGAGAAGCGCTTCTACGTGGGCCGCGCGTCGCCATCGAACCTGGCGCGCCTCATCCCGATCGAGCTCGCGCCGGACGAGTTGGTGGCGCTCCTGCGAGGCGACGTGCCGGTGACCCAACACGAAGAGGTGGCCGTGTCCTGGGACGACGACCAGGGCTGGTACCAGCTGGACCTGAGCGGGCCCGAGGCGCGTCAGCGGGTGCACTTCGAGGCGAAGACCTGGCACGTGATGGCGGTCCAGGCGTGGCGCGGCGACACCGTGCGCTACATCGCGCGCTTCGCCGAGTACGTGGGCGAAGGGCACGCGGCGATCCCGACCCGGATGCGCTTCGAAGTCCCGTCCGAGTCGTTGCGGGTGGACGTAGAAGTGCGTGACCACCGCCTCAACCCAAACCTGCCTGACGCCGCGTTCGACCTCGAGCCGCCGCGGGGCGTCCCCGTCGAGTCTCTCGACCGCTGATCCCCCCGGGGTTACCATCGCGCCGTCCGGCCGTAGTTATGAGAGGCCCGGTTGAGCGACAAGCTGAGGTTCGGCGAGATGTTGGTGCGGGCGGGTGTGCTCGCGCGCAACGACTTGGAGCGCGTGCTCGCGGAGGTGTCGGCTCAGGACATCGACCTCGGTGAGGTGCTCGTCGCCAAGGGGCTCGTCGACGAAGCGTCGATGCTGCAGACGCTCAGCAAGTCGCTGAACCTCCCGTGCGTCAGCCTCGACCAGATCGCCCCCGACCCGCGCGCGCTCCAGCTCGTGCCGCGTGAGCTGTGCGTCGAGCATCACTTGCTGCCCGTCGAGATCGAGAAGAGCCGCACGGGCGAGCACCTGCACGTGGCCATGGCCAACCCGTCGGATGTGAAGGCGATCAAGCGCGTGACCCGACAAGCTCGGCTTCGCATTCGACCGCTCATCGCCTCGGCCCGCGAGATCCACGCGGCCATCCAGCGGCATTATGGCGGGCCGGCCATCCCCGTCCTCGCGGCCCAGCCGAGCGGGTCGGTCGAGCTGACGGCGCCTTCCATCAGCCCGGCGTCGAGCGTGGGGGCCGACCTCTCGGCCGCATCCGGCGGCGGCGGTGCCCCGATGACCATCGGCGCCCCAGGCGAGATGTTCGATTTCGGCGTGACCGACCTCGGCGCGCTCTCCGAAGACGATGGTGACTCCGGGGCCTTCACCACGAGCGAGGCGAGCGATCCCCCTCCGATCGGCGCCGGCGATGTGGCGCCGATCGGAGGGGGGCAGCCCGCGCCGTCCGACCTCGGTGGACTGGCCGCGCCCTCCGATCCGGGCGGCCCCGGTCCGGGCCTCGACCTGGCCGCTCCGCTGATGGGTCAGGCGCAGATCGAGCCGGCCCCGGACCCGAGCTTCTCGCTGCCGCCACCGTCGAGCGGTCAGGGCATGGGACGCAGCGCCAACCCGCCCAACCAGCTGGGCTCGGACCTGGTCGACGCGCTCGAGACGTCGGATACGGCGATGATCACGACCAGCGATCTGGGGGTGAAGCCCCGCCCGGCCGCGCCGACACCAGGTGGCGACTCCTTCGGCTACGTCCGCCGAACGCGCCGGCAGCGGAACGACGAACGCCAGACCGAGCAGCGCCCGGACGAGGCGCCGTCGGAGGCGCCACGCGACATGCCGCGTCAGGCCCCGCTCCCGAACCGGACGACGAGCATGCCCGCGGCGAAGAAGCCGCTGCCCCCGCTGCCGCCGAATCTGCGCGGCCGGCGTGAGCCGACGCCGCCGCCCGAGCCCGACATCCCCGACATGTCCGCACCGATCGTCAGCATGCCGCCGCCGCCGCAGGTCGTGCCGGAGGCCATCATGGAGACGTTGATGGCGCCGCTCACGCCACCGCCGCAGCTCTCGGCGCCGCCGCAGCTCTCGGCGCCGCCGCCGGAGCCGGAAGGATTGGTCGACGACCCCGACCGGAGCAGCGTGGAGGGCATGCTCAACCGGTACGTGACGGACGACTCGGTCGACGCGGAGGACGACACGGTCATCGCCGAGGTCGCCGGTCGATACGGTGGGCCGCTGCCCGCGACGTCGACGCCGGTCCCCGCCGGCGATCCGCTCGGCGCCCTCGACCGCGCGGCCCAGGCAAACCCCCAGGGCGCGGCGCGCGTCCTCGTCACGCTCGTCACGCATCTGGCGCGTCGAGGCGTGATCGATCCCGCAGAGCTTCTGAACGAGCTCGAACGTTGAGCACGTATTAGACCCAAAGGCGCCGTCGCGCGTTTTGGAGACTGACACGGATGGTCGGACTGGTCCTGATGGTCCTTCGCAAACGGGCGCATGCCCGGGGCGATACCAACGAGGACTTGATGGAGGCGTTCCGCGACGGTGATGCGCGGGCGTTCGAGACTTTGCTCGGGCGCCACGAGAAAGGAATCCTGAACTTCATCTACCGGATGGTGGGTGATCGCGAGCTTGCCAACGACCTCACGCAGGAGACCTTCCTGAGGGTGGTGAAGCGCGCGACCAGCTACAGCCGGAAGGCGAAGTTCACGACCTGGCTCTACACCATCGCGCGCAACCAGAGCATCGACGCGTTGCGGAAGCGAAAGCACCGCCGCCACGCCAGTCTCGACCAGCCAAGAGGAAAGGACCCGGAGGGTCGTACGTTGATGGAACGCCTGCCCGGTCGCGGAGACGACGGGTTCGAACGCACCGATGCCGCGGAGATCACCGTGCGCGTCGAGGAGGCGCTCGGTGGGCTGAGCCAGGAGCAACGCGAGGTGTTCGTGATGCGTGAGTTCAAACGGCTGCCGTTCAAGGAGATCGCCCGCGTGGTGGGTGTCTCGGAGAACACCATCAAGAGCCGGATGCGCTACGCCCTCGAGAACCTCAGGCTGGCGCTGGCGGACTACGCCGGGGACATCCCAGGTGGCGCCGACCCTGTGCCAGCGCGGAGTCGCGTGTGACACCCAAGGAACACGAACGCCTCGAGACGAGGCTGCTCGAGCTGCTCTACGACGAGCTGCCGCCCGGCGAGGCCGAGGCAGTGCGTCTCGAGATCGCCGAGCATCCGGACCTCGAGGCGCGGCTCCGCGAATGGGAGAGGGTGCGCCACATGACGGCGGCGCTGCCCGAGATCGAGCTCGACCCGCAAGTTCGCTACACGTTGCTGCGCGCGGCCCGCCACGCTGTGGACAAGCCCGAGCCGGCCGGTTTCTGGGCGTGGTTCGGCGGCGTGATGCCCGCGCTGAGCGGCGCTGCGGTGGTGATGCTCGCCGTGGCCGGTGTGTTCACGATGACCCGCGGGGTCGATGACCGCGCGCCGGAGGCTGCGCCCGCGGTGGCCGAGGCCGAGAAGGCACCCAAGGCGGCGCGCGAGCAGACGCCCGCGACCGGGACCGACACCGCCTCCGCGCCCAAGAAGGAGGCGCCTCCCGAGACGACGGCGAAGGCGCCTGTGGTCGTACCGAAGCCTGCCGGCGGCGCGCCCGCGGCCCTGGATCCTCGACCCCATACCGAGTCGAGTGGTCGCGCGGGCTTCGAGACCGCCAAGACGAAGCAAGCAGAAGCGAAGAAGCTCGACCCGTTCGTCGGCGACCTGAAGGGCGGCGCGGTGAGCGACGTCGAAGGCCGCGCCACGGGCAAGCGTGGGGACTCGGGCGGCGACTACTACAAAGACCAGAAGGCGGGCCGGTCCGTGGGCAACAAGCAGGCGGCCGGAAAGAAGGACGCCTGGCGAGGCCCGGCGCCTGGCGCGAAGAAGAAGCGCTCCAAGGGCAAGGCGCGGCCCAGGCGCAGGTCCAAGTCGAAGAAGTCGGCGTCCTTCGGTGGGTTCGACGAGCTCGGCGACGACCTCGCTGAGGACCAGGCGAAGGTGGCCGGAGAGAAGTCGCCTCGCCCGGACGACGTCCCCGCGCAGGCCGCACCGCAGCGCCCCGAGCCGGTGGCCGCGCCGGCGCCGAAGCGCCAGGTCGAGGCCGAGCGGGTGGCCGAGCGGGAGGCCGAGCCCGAGACGTTGTCGGTCCAGGACGCGTCGGACGACGAGGCGCTCGCCGGCAGCGCGGGGATCCTGGAAGAGAAAGCGGAGGAGCGAGGCGTGCAGCAGCAATTCGCGCCCCCGCCCCCGCCGCCCGAGCCCGAGTCCGCGCCGGCCCCCGTCGTGCAGGCCCCGGCCGCAGCGCCGCCGCCCGCTGCGAACAGCGCCAACGTCGACGCGACCCCCTCGGTCGACTCGGACTTCGACCGCGCTGGCGGCGGGCAGGCCTCGAGCTACGGCGGCGTCCAGGGCTCGACGCGTGCGCCGGCCCCCAGTCGGGGATCGACGGGGCGGAGGCGTGCGAGGCGGGCGACCTCGCGGGCCGCGGCTGCGGCGACTTCGGCTTCGAAGCCGGGACGCTGCGCTGCGCGATGGGGTGCGTCTTCGACA
>PVBE011912992.1_pt1 | contig 28839 bp, 20 predicted proteins | sample 1631181 | NCBI WGS metagenome assembly PVBE01 (sample SAMN08397723, study PRJNA350692) | Marine metagenome, whole genome shotgun sequencing project. | isolation source: water | place: Pacific Ocean | collected 2012-04
CCCTGCAACGGTTTGGATTGGCTTTACGAGACTTTTTTTGAAGGAAGATCCCATTCGGAATCACTGCCTCCCAAACGCTGGAAAGGAATGGAGCAGGATAAAGAACTTCTCAATCAATATGGGTTCGACAAAGACTCACTTCAAGGCGCATGGATTTCGGAATTCAGAATGGATTTCCTGCGCTTCGAGCTCCCCCCGAATCCTAAAGAAAGGCTGATTCCCCAACAGCTCTTGGTTCTGGAAGTAACGGACCGTGCTCTCAGACAAAGTGGAATTCAGGAAGGTGGCAATGTCGCAGTTTTGGTTGCCATGGAAACAGAACTGAGCCTGCATCGCTTTCGAGGAAGGATCAACCTCGAGCAGCAAATCGAAAACAGCCTGAGCAAACAAGGGATTCATTTGGATGAAGGTAAAAGGAATGAACTCTCTTCACTGATCCAGGACAACCTTCACGAATCGGTTCCTGTCAACCAATTTACGAGTTTCATCGGCAACATCATGGCCTCAAGGATAGCCTCCCTTTGGGATTTCAACGGGCCTGCCTTTACCATCTCTGCAGAAGAGCATTCTGTTTCCAAAGCCCTTGAAACTGCACAGGTCCTGCTTGGCAATGGAAATGTCGAAGCAGTTGTTGTCAGTGCCGTTGATCTCGCAGGAAGTCCTGAAAACCTGCTGATTCGGCAAAAATTTGCTGAAGGTATCTCAGCCAATGAAACAAATCTCTCTTTCGATTATTTCCCCGGGGAAGGAGCCGGCACCGTCGTGCTTACAACTTTGGACAACGCCGTTTCCGATAACAAACCCATCTGGTCGATCATCGAAAACATTCTGCACCACAATCATTCTCCGGAATTTTCATTTGATTGTCTTGATCCAGAAAATTCTAAGTCTGACCCGCCTCCGACTCTGCTTGAACTTGGTTTTTCAGAAGTACCTCCTGAGTTTCCAGAACATCACACAGAAAGCATTAATGCTCAGGATTCCATCACTATCAGCAGCAGCCAGGCCCAATTAGGCCATGCGGGTGCAGCATCAGGAATGCTTTCCCTGATCAAAACAGCACTCTGTCTCCATCAGAGGATGCTGCCAGCCTGGAGCCATAATGGAAAGGAAACGAAAAAAGTTGAAATTCCTCAGTTGTTTTCAATGCCAGCCTTCAGTATGCCCTGGCTGAGAAATGAAAAGGATCCTTTACGCAAGGCTGCCATTGTTCTGAAATCTGATAAAGGTCACAGTGAGTGGATTCTCTCTGAAAACGAATCTTCTCTCCGTTTTGACCATCACACCCAAAAAGGAAGCCATTGTTTTGTCCCTCTTTGTGGAAACAACGCAGAGGACTTCAAACTGCGGCTTCAACAGTTGGAGGAGGATCAGAACCTGGTGGAGCAACCCCAACGGTTTCAATTCAAGGCGTTTCAGGAATTCCAAAACACCAATGCTGAATTTTCAATGGTTCTGCTGGCAGATCATCCCCGGAAATTGCAGGAGGAAATCCGTCAAGCTCAAAAAGCCATCTCCAGCTGTTTCGAAAATGGTAAAGACTGGCAGACCCCGTCGGGCAGCTATTTTACCACCGAACCTCTTGGCGAAGCAGGAATTGCCTTTGTCTATCCAGGGGGATTCAACAGTTATGTTGGCAGTGGGAGCTCACTGTTTGAAATGGATCCTGAACTGCACCAGCGGATCCGTACCTTCAGTTCCAACATCAAAACATTGCTTCATCCGGAATTCATCTTTCCCCAAACCAACCGGATCCAAAGTGAAGAAGAACTGAAAGAGCTTCAGCAGAAATTTTACGATTCCCCCAATCCGATGTTCGAAAGCGGCATCAGTTCCGCCGTCCTGGCAACCCAGGTCATGCGTGAGGCTTTTGGCATCGAACCTAAAGCAGCTTTTGGTTACAGCATGGGTGAGGTTTCCATGCTCTTCTCACTTGGAGTCTGGGGAAGCATGGACCCAATGAGTAAAGTGCTGAATGCATCTCCGTTGTTCCTTGAGAGGATTGCCGGACCCATGAACAGCGTCCGGGAACATTGGAAACTCAAAGACGATGAATATCAGAATGAAGCCCTTTGGAGCTGGCACACACTGAGGGTGGAACCTGAAAAAGTCGAAAAGGCCCTGAACCAACGTGATCGGGTCTACTTGGTCCTCATTAACACACCAAAGGAAGTTGTGATAGCAGGGGAACCCCGAACCTGCCAATCATTGATCGATGAACTTCAGTGTGAATCTCATCAAATTCCAGTCACCGACGTTGTTCACTGTGCTCCAGTTCAGTCGGAATACGAAGAAATCAAAAAGGTTCATACCAACCTGGTTGTGGACCGGCCTGACATTGATTTTTATTCGGCTGCGGACTACACCACCACGGAACTGGATTCCGAAATCCTGGCCGATAACATTGCCAGGTACTATGGACGGACCGTTGATTTTTCTAAACTCGTGGAAGAAGTTTATCGGTCCGGAGCACGAATCTTCATCGATATGGGGCCCAGAAGCAGCTGTGCGAGGTGGATTTCAGAAAACCTGGAAAACCGACGCCATCTCTCCCTGGGAGTCAACCGAAGAGGCATGGATGACCGTCAGATGATTCTTCGTACTCTGGCCAGCCTAGTGAGTCACAGGGTTCCTGTGAAACTGGAAAGTTTGTTCCCTAAACCCGAAGAAGCTCCGGCAAGACAGTTGATGCAAACCATCACTCTTGGCGGGGAACCAATTCAGTCTGTTCAAAATAAATTCGAGAAGGATTATTTCAGCACAGATAAAAAAAGTGATGGACAACCTTCTGAAGTTTCTTTGGATCCTCCTGCCGACGCTGAATTGCCTTCCCCTAGTGTTTTATATGAACCCGTTGTGATGAATCAAACGATGGAACTGGGCACCGGAAACATTTCCAGTTTTTTTCCTCATGGACTGAATCATCAACTTGATTCGACACACTCAGCATTTCTGTCCTACCGTCATCAGGGGATGAAACATCTGGCGGGTATGATCCTTCAGGAGATGGAGACAGATCCCGGGCAGATCAACGGAGGTTCAGCCCCACCCCGTTCATTGCAGCCCAATACTGAATCCTTCAATGCATCTTCAACAAAATCAATACCACCCAGGGTAAAACCCCTTGGTGTGATTTTTGACCATCAGGACCTGCTTGAGTTTGCAGGAGGGAAAATCTCCAACGTTTTTGGTCCGGAATATCGTGAGATCGATACCTTCGAACGCTGTGTTAGGCTACCGATGGACCCTTACCTGCTGGTGAGCCGAGTCACCGACCTCAATGCTAAACTTGGAGAATTTCAGCCTTCAACCATCACCACCGAATACGACATCCCCAAGGGGGCCTGGTTCTGCACGGATTCCCAAATTCCATGGGCAGTGGCGGTTGAATCCGGACAATGTGACCTGATGCTGATCAGTTACCTCGGCATCGATTTCGAATGCCGTGGAAATCAGGTCTATCGGCTGCTGGATTGCACACTGACCTACCTTGATGACATGCCGAAGGAAGGACAGACGCTTCGTTATGAAATCTCGATCAACTCATTTGCAAGACATGATCAGAACCTGCTCTTTTTCTTCAATTACAAATGCTATGTAGGCAGAAAAATGGTGCTCCGCATGGACAACGGCTGTGCAGGGTTTTTCTCGGATGAAGACCTCGCCCAGGGACGTGGGGTGATTCGAAGCAAAGATGAATTGAATGCTCTCGAGAATGCCGTCAAACAACGCTTTTCCCCTTTGTTGAACTGCAGGAAAAACGTTTTTCAGCGAAACGAACTTCTTCATTTATCGCAGGGCAACCCTGCCGCCTGTTTTGGTCCGGAATACAACATTCCAAACCGCAACCCTTCCCTGAAGATGGCTCCGGAAACACTGTTGATGACCGACCGTGTGGTTTCTGTTGACACCAAGGGAGGACACTGGGGATTGGGAGAAGTTCTGGCGGAAAAAGACCTCGCTCCAGAACACTGGTATTTTCCCTGCCATTTCAAGGATGATCCGGTCCTTGCAGGATCCTTGATGGCAGAAGGCTGTGTTCAATTGCTGCAGTTCTACCTGCTCTATCTTGGGGTTCAAACCCGGGTGGAAGACGCTTTCTTCCAACCTGTTCACGGATTACCCCAGATCGTTCGCTGCCGCGGACAAGTCATTCCTGGGGATCCGCTGATGCGTTACCGGATGGTGGTCAAGGAAATCCAGCTTAATCCAATCCCTTTCGCGATTGCCGACATTGATATCCTGGTCGGGGACCGGGTTGTGGTTGATTTCAGGGATCTGGGGGTCCAATTGGCAGAAAAAGGATCCTCCATCCGTATCGATCGTAAGTTTCTTGAAGAGAAGCTCAACCAGGAAGTGGCTGGCGCCTCCAAAAATTCACAAGCTTCTACTGGAAAAAATAAAACCCTTCCTGCTCAGATCACTGCAACGGATGAACAAATAGAACAATTTGCTTTGGGAGACGTCAGTCTCTGCTTTGGAGAGGAATATTCCGAATACCGGAACCGTCCGGTACAGCGGAATCCCAACGGTGATTTCCAGCTCCTTTCAAGGGTCCTTCAATTTGAAGGAGAACGGAATGACTTTGAACATCCAATGCGTATCACCAGTGAATACGATGTTCCGGAAGATGCCTGGTACTTCCGGGAAAACAGTCACCCTCATTGGATGCCTTATTCCGTTTTGATGGAAATCGCACTTCAGCCATGCGGGTTCATTTCAGCCAATTCCGGGGCGATGCTGATTTATCCGGAACTTGATCTTCATTACCGAAACCTAGACGGGAATGGGACCCTCAGCCGACACATCGATTTAAGGGGAAAAACCATCCGGGCTGAGATCGAATTGCTGAGCACAGTTGCTTCAGGAAATACCATTATCCAAAAACATCGTTATCAACTGAGCTGCGAAGGGCATCTTTTTTACCAAGGTGATACCGTTTTTGGTTATTTCACCGATGAGGCACTGGAGCATCAGACCGGACTGGATGGAGGAAATACCAAGCTGCCCTGGATCGAGGAACATCCAAAAGATGATACTAAAAGCTATCAGTTGAATGATTCAGACTTTGGTCAGGAACACGGGAAACCACAATTTAGGCTTGCAGAAAGCCAGCTTCGTTTTCTGGATGAGGTTGTCATTTCCCCATCCGGAGGCTTGCATGGGAAGGGTTATGCTTATGGAAAACGTCGAGTCAATCCTGCAGACTGGTTTTTCCCCTGTCATTTTCATCAGGATCCTGTGATGCCCGGTTCACTCGGGGTCGAGGCAATCCTGCAGACCCTCCAGGTTTTTGCACTTGATCAGGAACTTGGGAATCACTTTTCCAATCCCCGTTTCAGTCCAGTTCTCAGTCAAACCCGTTGGAAATACCGTGGACAGATCATCCCTACTACTGGAATCATGCAGTTGGAAATCCATGTCTCTCAAATCGTAAAAGAGGATGGGCAGGTGATGCTGGCTGCAGATGCCAGCCTCTGGCGTGATGAGTTGAGAATCTATGAGGTCAATGATGTGTCACTAGCTATTGAAGAAGCCTGAACTTTTTCAAAGCTCTTCAGGGGTACCTGCATCCATACCCCAAACACTCCGGATCATTGCAAAAAGGTCATCAAGGTCGACAATCAGCTCACGTCCTTGGGCATCGATGGCAATCGTCCTGGCATGAAGTTCATCCATGGTATCCCGTTCGTAGGCGATTGTACGGACAATACAGATTTCTCCTTCTTCCAACAGCTCCGAAAGTTCCTTCTTGAATTTATGAATCGATCGGCCTTTTTGCTTGTTTCCATCTGAAATGATGAAACCGAATTTTCCTGCACGAATCCCCGACTCACCATAGAGTATTTCGAGTCTCCATTTTTCACACAATTTTTCAAATCCGGCTCCACTTGAAACCTTGAAATAATTGCTGCGAGATTTTTCAATAAATTCCTTCATCAGTCCTTTGAATTTATTTTTTTTGAAGAAAAAGATTTCTGGGGTTCATCCTAAAGGAGGATGAACTCAGGATAAACTAGGAAACGGAATTGGCAAGATGCCCGCATGGACATGAATGCGGCATCCGTGGGCATTGGACGCCGCATCTGGAAAAAAGGATTACTTGATTTCTGCTGAAGCTCCGGCTTCCTCAAGCTTCTTTTTAACCTCTTCAGCTTCTTCAGTAGAAACTCCTTCCTTGACCGCTTTCGGACAAGATTCAACAAACTCCTTCGCTTCCTTGAGTCCAAGCCCTGTGATCGCACGGATTTCCTTGATGACATTGATCTTTTTCTCTCCAAAGGAAGTCAGGATCACGTCGAACTCGGTTTTTTCTTCTGCTGCTGCTTCTCCACCAGCTGCGCCTGCTGCAGGAGCGACTGCAACAGCCGCAGCCGCTGCACTCACTCCAAATTTTTCTTCCATTTCCTTGACCATCTCAGAAAGTTCCAAAACGGACATGTTTGAAATGAAATCAACAACTTGTTCTTTAGTTACTTCTGCCATTTTTTATTCTCTTTATTGAGGTTAATTTTGCCTGTTTATAAGGAAATTGGGCTTCCAGCACATTTCACTCAAGCCTGAAGCCTCTTTTGAGGCATTGTTTATTCTTTGCTGTCGCGTACGGCAGCAAGGGTTCTGACAAACTTCGCGGGTACCTCGTTCAGGGTCCGCACCAATTGAGTCGCCGGTGCCTGGAACAGGAACAGCAATTTGACCAGCAGATCCTCTTTTGAGGGTAGTTTCGAGAGTGCCTCCACCTGAGCATCATCGAGAACCGAGGTTTTGGCTGGATCCACCAGTACCCCAGCATGGATCTTTAAATTAGGATTCTGCCCTGCAATTTTGACCAGTACCTTGGCCTGTTCCACAGGGTCTTCCTGTCCATAGACCAGTGCTCGGGTATCAACTAAATGCTCCCTTATTCCAGAAAAGGGAGTGTCTTCCACTGCCAGTTTGGCTAGGGTGTTTTTCAAGACTTTCATCGTCGAACGAACTTTGTGAAGTTCCTGACGCATCTCCACCAATTCATTGGCGGCAAGTCCTTTGTAATCGATGAGCACTGCCGCAGTTGCAGAGTTGAAAATCCCCTGCAACTCACCCACCAAGATTTCTTTCTGAGAACGTTCCATCAGCAATTTTGGCAATAACAGTTGACAATCCTGTCATTCAAGGAATGACCGTCATGTAAATCTAATTGAAGAAGATAAAACAGAAGATGCATCAACTGCATCTGAGAATGGATCTGTCTCAACAGGGTGGAGGATTAAGCCCTGAAAGGGCCCCTGCAGTCTTCGACAATCGGTTAAAAAACTAAATCTTCAACTTGCGAACTGGAGATCCACCCTGATTCCTGGTCCCATTGTAGAACTCAGGGAGCATCCACGCATATACACTCCTTTTGAAGTCGATGGTTTCAAACGATTAACTGTGTCTAAGAAAGCAGTCACGTTTTCATTCAGTTTTTCTGGTTCAAAGGAGATCTTACCCATGGGAGCCTGAAGGTTCGATTGCTTGTCCACCCGGAATTCGACCTGACCCGATTTGATCGTTTTGATCAGTGGTGCCAGCTCAAAGGTCACGGTTCCAACTTTTGGATTTGGCATCAAACCACGTGGACCAAGGATCTTTCCTATTCGACCAACAACACTCATCATGTCAGGAGTAGCAACCACACGGTCGAAATCAAGCCAACCTTCTTGAATTTTCTTGGATAGGTCTTCTCCACCGACAAAATCCGCCCCGGCTTCATGGGCTTCCTGCATTTTCTCTCCCTTTGCAAAGACCAACACACGTACCTCTTTGCCAAGGCCATGAGGCAAGGCACAGGTTCCCCGAACCATCTGGTCCGCTTTTCTCGGGTCAACCCCGAGCCTCAGGGAGAGTTCGACGGTTTCATCAAATTTCGTAGCCTTCACCGATTTGATCAAATCGATGGCTTCTGTGAGACTGTGAAGTTTGTCCCTGTCAACTTTGGATTCGATCAGTTTGTTGCGTTTGGATGATTTTGGCATCGCTTTTCCTTACATTCCTTCGACCAGGACACCCATGCTACGAGCGGTACCTGCAACGATTTTCATCGCAGCCTGTACATCATAACAATTGAGATCCGGCATTTTTGTTTTTGCGATTTCTTCCACCTGCTCAACTTTCAAGGTACCAACCTTGACGGTGTTCGGAGTGGGTGAACCCTTGTCCAGCTTGAGGGCTTTTTTGATCATCACCGGAACCGGGGGAGTTTTGGTGATGAACGTGAATGAGCGGTCCTTGTAAACCGTGATCACCACCGGGATGATGGTGTCCTGTCCCTGTGTCTGAGCATTAAACGCTTTACAGAACTCCATGATGTTGACCTGATGCTGTCCCAATGCAGGTCCAATCGGCGGAGAGGGATTCGCCTGCCCTGCGGGAACCTGGAGTCGTATGTATGTAGAAATTTCTTTTGCCATAATTATACGTTTTTAACTTTTTCGAATTCAACCTCAACCGGCGTTGGTCTGCCGAAGATGCTCACGAGCACTTTCAGTTTCTTACGTTCACCACTAATCTCGTCTATCACCCCATTGAAATTGCTGAATGGGCCTTCCGTGATCATCACTTTCTGTCCCACATGATATTCCTCTTCGGAAGCCGCCTGTTGAAAACCTTCGCTGATCTGTGAACGTATCTCTTCCAGTTCACGTTCATCCAGGGGTAACGGAGCCTTTGCCGTTCCTCCAACAAATCCTGAAACCCGGTCGATGCTCATCAGTAGGTGCCACAAATCCGGAGTTAGTTCCATATGGATCAGCACATATCCTGGAAAATATTTTTGATTGATCTTCCTTTTTTTACCACCCTTGGTTCGGACAATGTCTTCGGAAGGAATAAAGATTTCCTCAATCAGGTGTTCCAGATCCTGAATCCTGAGTTTTTCACGAATGGTCTGCTCAACACGCGTCTCATAACCAGTATAAGCCTGCAAGATGTACCATTTGGCATTTGGGTTTTTCGGTTTCAGTGGGACGGTATTTTCCGATTCAACCTGCTCATCCGTACTTTCTTCCGAGAGCGTCTCTTCGCCTTCAACGGAAGCGCCTTCGAGTTCCTGATTTTCTTCCAAAATGCTTATCCCGTAATAATGACTCTCATGATGTTGGCCAGAATCTGATCTGCAATGCCTAGATAAATGGCAATGACAAGTGAAACACTTAGCACCACCGACGTCGAACGCAAGGTGGCTTCCCGTGTTGGCCACTGGACGCGCTTGAATTCTGTCTTTACATCTTCAAAAAACTGTCGTGCTCGCTTGAACATCAAACCTCTTTTGTATCAGGCTTTTCCGCGGTCAACTGGCAGGACAGACAGGGATCGAACCTGCGACCTTCGGTTTTGGAGACCGATGCTCTACCAACTGAGCTACTGTCCTGTCTGAACTGCAACAATTCTCCTGGCCTATTTAGTTTCTTTGTGCATCGTGTGCTTGCGTTCCCATCGACAGTACTTGCGAACTCCCATACGTTCGGTTTTGAGTTTTTTATTCCTCGAAGCCGTATAATTACGCCTCTTGCACTCGATACATTCCAACTGAATCGTCTCTCTCATTCTTAACCTGCCTATTCATTTCCATTCTGGAGCCTAGGAGCAGGATTGAACTGCCGACCTCTTCCTTACCAAGGAAGTGCTCTACCACTGAGCTACCTAGGCGTGTTCTGCTTTCATGGTGGGGAGAGAAGGATTCGAACCTTCGAAGGCTTCAGCCGTCAGATTTACAGTCTGATCCCGTTGACCGCTTGGGTATCTCCCCCCGACTGGAGCTGGCAATGGGACTCGAACCCGCAACCTGCTGATTACAAATCAGCTGCTCTACCAATTGAGCTATGCCAGCGCAAAGCAAACGCTGAATATAACTGTATTTGCAAGATTTGTCAATCCTTTATAGCAGGTAAGAAGAAAATCTTCTACTGCAGTTCAGGCTACTTTAAGGATGGAGTCGGCTCCGATTCGTAGGTCAGGAACAGGAAGCTGGATTGAATGGTCAGTACTGAATTGGTAATCCCGAAATACATGTTCTGCTGCCAGGATCTGGTAAGTTCCATCGTCAAGCAGATTGGTAGTGTCTTTCAATCGATAAACGGTGTGTCCACAAGTCCAGATCTTGTAATTTCGGAAATGAGTACAAAGGCAAACTTTGTCCGGAACAGAAATTTTTTTGGATCCTTGTTCGGCTTCGCGGAAATATGCATCAATGTATGCGCATTGTCCATTTTTGTCGAGGACGTAGCCAAATGCTTCACAGTTGGGACGGATTCCACTCCCGATGCCAGGGGAATTCTGAAGCATGCGCATCGGATAGCCAGTAGGAGAAACAGTATTTACAACCACATCCTCTTCTTCTGCTTCAAAATAACTTTGTTTGGCACCATCAGGAAGTCCACATTCCTCAGTAACAGTAAAGCGTGTCGCCACCTGAATCGCAGACGCACCCCGTTCAAAATACTCTACCGCATCGGTACCGGTGAAAATCCCTCCTGCAGGAATCACTGGAATCTCAAGATCGTTCTCTTTAAGGAAGTCCTGAACCTCGATCACGATCTCCTTAAGTTGGTATTGAGCCCAATCCATACCGAAGCCTAGATGACCACCAGCAAGTGGGCCTTCGACAACAACGTAATCCGGCATCCGGTTCGTCCGTGATGCACGTTTCAGAAAAGGTCTCAAAGCGCGAACTGATGACACAATAATGCCTAGTTTGGCATCATGAAAACGGGGATGGTCCTGGATCAATTCGAATGATCCCAAATGCAAACCAGCGCTCAATGTGATCCCTTCTATTCCTGCATCAAGTGCACTTTGCATTCGAACCTGAAGGGTTTCCCGTGGACCGTTCATCGAGAGTTTTTCCATGCAGTTGATGAAAACACCACCTTCTCCTTGTTTGGCCTGCATCGTCTTGCTGACGAAATTTTTCTGTGCTTCCGCCAACTCCTCCAAATTGAATTTGATCGAGGTCTTGTCTGAAGAGTTGACATTATGTTTGTAGTTTTTCAGCTTATTTTTGACAAATTTGGTACCAAAAAGACGATCGTTGATCGTGGGTGACATGGCATCGGAAATGTGACCAATGCCTCCAAGCCTGCATGCTTCCAAAGCAAGTGCACTCGTAGAGATATCGACTCCCATCCCTCCAATCATGATCGGAATGTATTCTTTCTCGCCTAACTTCAATCGAAAATCGTCAACTTTTTGCTGCATTCTTTTCAGTGTGCTATCGCTTTGGAATTGATTTGACAGAAACGTCTAGGCAACGACTATAGGGTGTTTTATATTAAATGCAAAGTATGAGCTGAAACCATTTTTTCTGAAGTTTTTTTCATAAAGTACTGTAAATCGATACCAAAAGTTCTAAAAACTGAATGGATCAGACGGCCAAATTGCTGGATACCCTGAAAGCCTACCTCAAATCCAGGGATATCACCTACCGCAATCTTGCCCAAAGATTGAGACTGAGTGAATCGAGCATCAAGCGCGTTTTTTCAGAAAAAACCCTCTCTCTAAAACGCCTGGAACGCATCCTCCAGTCCCTCGACCTCGATTTTTACGATCTGGCTCACATGAGCCGCCGGCAGGATGGAGATTCTGCAGAAGCCCTTTCTCTAGAACAGGAAGAAAGCCTGCTGCAAAATCCGAGGATGTTAATCTTCCTTCACCTTCTGATCCAAAAATGGAAAGTAGAACAAATCACGAAGCGTTTTGATTTTGAATCCCATGAAATCACGAACATTCTGCTGGAATTGGACAGACTGCGTTTGATCGATCTCCATCCCCACAATCAGTTCAAGGTTCTAATCAACAACACTCAGCTTTGGAACCGAAGTAGTCCTTTCATGAAGAAATACAAAGAAATGCTTCAAAACGGATTCCTCTCCCATGACTTTGAGGAAAAGAACGAACGTTTCCTTTTTTCACCCTGCCAACTATCCGAAGATTCTCACCGGATTCTACTCAAAGAAATCGACAGACTTTTAAGAAGATTCAAAGAGCTCTCTGAAGCCGATGCGGGTCCAGAACAACCTGGTCTTGAACAAGGCGGGATGGTGGTTGCTTTCCGTCCCTGGCTGTTCCCCCTTTTGGAAAGCCTCAGACGCAAACAGACGACTTCCTGAACGAATCAGTTGGCCATCATCGAATAACCACAGTCAACGTAGATGACTTGACCGGTGATTGCTGAAGCCGCATCACTGCAAAGGAAGACAGCCGCTTTTCCCACTTCCTCCTGAGTTGCTGTTCGTTTCATTGCGGAATGCTCTCCTGCAACTCTAAGCATTTCCGAAAAATTCTTGATGCCCGAGGCAGAAATGGTTCGGATGGCACCGGCCGAAATGACATTGGCACGGATGTTTTCCGGCCCAAGTTCCCTTGCGAGGTATCGCATCGATGATTCCAGGGACGCCTTGGCAGGTCCCATCACATTGTAATTCGGAACCGCAAGCACTGAACCGATGAAACTGATGCTCAGGATACTGGCCCCGCCGGCTTCCTTCATCAGAGGAAGCATATGCGCGGTCAGTGGCATCAGTGAGTAGGCGCTGATCTGGTGGGCTTTGGTAAAACCTTCACGAGATGTCGATGAAAAGGGAATCTGGAGATCCTGTTGATCTGCATAAGCCAGGCTATGGATTAGAAAATCAAGACGGTCCCACTTGGCTTTCAAACTATCTGCCATCTCCTGGATGGAATGATCATCGGCGACGTCGCATTCATGGATAAAGGATGAACCTACCTGTTCACCTAGTTTTCGAACATTGGCTTCGAAACGTCCTTTTGGATCGGTGAGATAAGTCAATCCCAGTTCTGCACCCTGCTGATGAAACTGTTCTGCCATCGCCCATGCGATGCTGCGCTGGTTGCCGACCCCCAGGATGAGACCTTTTTTTCCGGTTAAATCAATCATAAAAAATTCATGCTACGAAGTTGTGATTTCTAAAAACTTCCCAAGAGACTGGCCATAACGAACCGCTTGTCCTCGTTTCAGGGAATCTAACTCCACCTGCCCGGGTTGAAAAAGACAGATGACGGTTGATCCCAGTTCGAAGACTCCTATCTCCCCGCCCCTCTCCACACGCCATGGTGGGTCCAGACGGCTTAATACAGGCAATGCTCCAGTAAGATTGGAAACTTGATCGTGATAGCATACACGAATTTTTCCCACCACTGTAGCCCCTACTTTGATAACCGCACATTCACCGTATAGGGTTTGCAGATAAGTCAGGATTCTTTCATTCCGTGCAAAAAGTCCTGGAACATGCAACACACCCAACGAACTCACGGTCCACAAATCTCCTGGAAGGTAGGCAAATTCGTGCACCTCCCCATCCGCAGGACTATGAATCCGATGATAATTATGAGGAGCTAGGTAAAGGGTGAGAAAATGTCCTCCTTCATAAAGTTCTTTCCGCATCGGGTCCTGAAGCAGATCTTCCAGACGGTACTCCAGCCCTTTGGCCTGGAGCAGATTCCCGTCCTGGATGATTCCATATTCGCCTATCGTGCCGTCTACGGGACAGATTACGGCTTTTGGATCATCGGCTAGCAGCCTCGAACCCTCTTTCAGTTTTCGTGTGAAGAAATCGTTGAAACTATGAAAATCCTTGAGGGATTTTTCTGCCTCGCTGAGATCAATCGGGTAGACACGGCAAAAGAGACGGATCAGTGGCTGCAGGATGAAGGCGGGAAGCTTCCGCTCAGCAAAATAACCGCAAATCCTGCTGAATAGGTTCTTCGGCAGGATCCAGAGGAAGTATAAGACCGGCGGTTTTCCGAAACCCGGGAACACCATCAGCCTTGGGGCTGCAGAACTTTAGGTTTTTTATTTCCCAGCAGTTCTAATATTCGTTTGCCTTCGATGGTTTCTTCCTTGATCAGCACCTCGGCAATTTCATGCAGCACCTTGATGTTGTCTTTCAGTAATTTTTTGGCCTTACGATAATGAGTTTTGATGGTGCTTCTCATCTCTTTATCGATTTCAACTGCAGTATCTTCACTGTATTCTCGCTCGGATCCAATATCCCTTCCGAGCACGTGCTGCTGATCGTCCGAACCCAACACGATTGGCCCTAATTTGTCGCTCATACCCCAGCGGCAGATCATGTTGCGGGCCATATCCGTTGCCTGTTGAATATCATTGCTCGCACCTGTGGTCAATTCTTTGAAAATCAATTCCTCCGCAGCACGACCTCCCATAGCAATGGTGATACGGTTCGTCAGAAATTCCCTGTCATACGATTGAACATCGTTTTCTGGAAGGTAGGCGGTCAGGCCCATCGCCCGACCTCGAGGAACAATCGTCACTTTGTGGATGGGATCCGATTTCGGCAACAGTACTGAGACCAGGGCATGACCTGCCTCGTGATAAGCAGTGGTCTGTTTCTCCCGCTCTGTCATCAACATTGAACGACGTTCTGGCCCCATCATCACCTTGTCTCGGGCCCATTCGAAATCTGCCAGGGACAGGGCTGTCTTATTATGCCGTGCCGCACCCAGGGCCGCCTCGTTGACAAGGTTTTTCAGGTCCGCTCCTGAGAAACCGGGAGTCCCGCGTGCAATCACACTAAGATCCACATTCTCCGCCATCTGTACTTTTTCAGAGTGGATTTTAAGGATTTCTTCACGACCTTTGATATCCGGAAGTGGGACATGCACCTGGCGGTCGAAACGACCAGGCCGAAGCAGGGCCGGGTCGAGCACGTCAGGACGATTGGTTGCAGCAATGATGATTACTCCTTCCGTGGCGTCAAAACCATCCATTTCCACAAGAAGTTGGTTCAGGGTCTGCTCGCGCTCATCGTTCCCGCTGCCGAGCCCAGCACCTCGGCTCCGTCCGACTGCATCAATTTCATCGATGAACAGGATGCAGGGCGCATTGCGTCTTCCTTCTTCAAACAGGTCCCGAACACGACTTGCACCAATGCCGACAAACATTTCCACAAAATCCGAACCGCTCATGCTGAAAAACGGGACATCCGCTTCTCCAGCAACTCCTTTGGCCAAAAGGGTCTTTCCTGTTCCGGGAGGCCCAGACATCAGCATCCCTTTTGGAATCCGCCCTCCGAGCTTGCGAAATTTTGTTGGGTCTTTAAGGAATTCGATGGTTTCCTCCAAATCTGCCTTGGCCTCCTCAACTCCGGCGACGTCCTTGAAGGTGATTTTCATTTTGTCCGGATCCATCTTCTGGGCACGGCTTCGACCCAGAGAGAAGAGCTTTCCTGCTCCCATCCCCTGCATCCTTCGCATCAGAAAGATCCAGATGCCGAAGATCAACAGAAATGGCCCCCAGTGGATGAGCAAGTTCAAATACCATGGTAGTCCCTGCTCTGGAGTGTAATTGATCTGAACCTGGAAATGCCGCAGAAAATCAACCAACTTGGAATCATTTTCTGGAATGTAGGTTCTGTAAGGGGTTCCGTCCAGAGTGAAACCTTCGATTAAGGTATCACCTACAAACTGGGCATTAGAGATTTCCCCTCCAGCAACCAGATTTTTGAAATCACTGTAAATCAATTCCTTGGATTGCTGCCTGCCTTGGCCACCCCCACTGAACATGTTGACCAGAAAAAATGCGAGCACAAGCAAGCTTAGGAGAATCAGTACGTTTTCTTTTTTCCACTGCATAAAAAATAACCGTTCAAAAAGTTATAACTGTGTTTATTGTCCCTAGTGTTTAACAACTTGTTACGAGCCTGAGTGCTTTTTGGTTGGTCCTCAAGCTCAGGTTGTGTTTTAAAAAATAGAACTTATTCTAACATAGTCCGAAGGCGAAAGCAGTAGATTCTGTATGGCCAACATGGACCAATAAAGAATTCCGCTGCAATTCATTTGTCACTCAACTCTTCAGAATCTGATCCTTCAACAGGATTCAGCCGTTTTTTCCTAGAATCCATGCGGACCCTGAAAATAGGGATTCCGATCGTGGTCGCACAAATCCTTTTGATTTCGATGCAGTTTGTGGACACGGTGATGGCGGGTCACGTCAGCGCAAAGGATCTGGCGGCACTGGCCATTGCTACGGCCCTTTTTCATCCCCTGGTCCTTCTTTTGGTTGGAATCCTGATGTCAGTCACACCGATGGTGGCCCAACTTAAGGGCAAGCGAAAGGATGATAAAATCAGCAAAGTGGTAGCCGACGCATTTCAGCTCAGTCTGGTTTTTGCGGTTCCCACAATCTTCATGCTCCATTTGCTGAAACCTTTGATGGAGGCCATTGGCTACCCTGCTGAAGTTTCCCGAATCGGAGACGGCTATCTTCATGCTGTATCCTGGGGGCTTCCCGCTATACTCGCCTATGACGTCTTCCGCCATTTCAATGAAGGACTCGCGATAACACGTCCAAACATGTATTTCCATATTCTCGGTCTGATGCTGAACATACTGGGAAACTACACGTTGATGTTTGGAAACTTCGGTTTTCCCGCAATGGGTGCCGTTGGAGCAGGCTGGAGCACGGCCATGGCATGGAATCTGATGCTCATCATGATGTTCACATTCAGCTTCAAAAATCGAAGGCTCAGGATTTACCTGGAAATCCGGGACTTTTTCCAGATTCGCTTCCAGAACACACGAGAAATTCTTCGAATCGGGATTCCGAACGGTTTTTCTACCGGTGCTGAATCCGGGCTGTTTGCACTGGTAGCACTGATGATGGGAACCCTAGGAGTGCATGTGATGGCTGCGCATCAAATCGCAATCAATATTGCCGCCATGACCTTCATGGTGCCCCTTGGAATTTCCGTTGCCATCACATCCCGTATCGGCCATGCCGTCGGAGCCGGGGAATATGCCCTGGCACGTTATCTTGGTTTCTCGGGAATTGCCCTTTGCGGGCTGGTGATGCTGGTCCCGGCAGCAGTCTACCTGTTGCTTCCTGAATGGATCGTGATGATCTACACGAGTGATCCCGAAGTACATGAGGTGGCAGTGGTCCTGCTCTTCATGGCAGCCATATTTCAGCTATCCGATGGACTTCAAGTAGGGGCCTTAGGCGCCCTGCGAGGGCTGAAAGACACACGCATTCCCCTGCTTACCAATATTTTTTCCTACCTGATGATCGGCCTACCTGGTGCGTACATCCTGGGAATATACTTTGACATCGGCCCGGAGGGGCTCTGGACCGGGATCATCGTTGGTTTGAGCATTGCTGCCCTATTGCACAACCTCCGTTTTCACCTTCTAACCAAAACCCAAAAAATTGAACCAGAACCACTCTCCTTTTAGAATTTCGTCCCAGGCAGGGCCTTAAGAGACCTGCGGGATCCACTCCGCCTTGCGTCGTATCATCGAGGGGATCAGACCGAGTGTTACTGTAAGTAACAATATCATCCCACCACAGATCAACAACAATCCATCATAGATACTCATCTGGTACCCCATCCAGGTCCAGTCTGTGCTGAAAACTCCTAATTCAAGTAGTTGGCTGAAGAGGGTTCCGGAAAGACCGGTTCCTCCCGTGTATAGAGTCATCCACAAGCCACTGGAAAGAGATTTGTTTTCTGAGGGTATCAAAGAAAGCGTCTCTGAGGTCATTGCAATTCCGGAAGCAGCCTGAATCATGCCGAAGCCTGCTGTCAGCAATGCCATCAAAATGACCGGAGGTATCATCAGCACTCCCCTTGTCAGCACCAAAAGTAAAACAGCACTGAAACCAAAATGACAGCAGAGAAAAACATATTTGGTGCCGAAACGATCCACCATCCTCCCGCCCACAATAAAACCTAGCATTCCTCCCAGGGCCATCAGATTTCCGATCAGAACAATCCGATCATCGGTGAAATGCAAAACATCCTTTTCCAACAGACTGAAAATCATCGGACAGGCACCCGTGAAAAGCATCAAAAGAAAACAATAGGCGCAAAAAGGCAGGTATCCTGGAATCCTCAAAACCTTGACCAGTGCCTGAAAAAAAGACAGCTCCGACGGACTGCTCTTTTCCACTTCTGGGATGCTCCAGAAAATCGGAATCCTGATCATCAAGAAAAAGATCAGCGCTCCGAGCACCCAGTGGTAAACCTCCAGGCCGGGGTTCTGCTCAAGCAAATAAAAAACGAGCAGGGAAAAAAGGAATCCGACCCCTTGCCAGGTCAGTCGCAGTCTTCCGAAAAACCTGCCTCGCCTCTGCTGTGGAACCAAGGGGTGAAGCAGGGCAAACCAATTGCTGAAGGTCATTGCCGTCCCTATACCAAAGAAAATGACCCCCATCACTGTCAGCCCATGCCTCCAGAAACCTTCAGTGAAACCCGCCTGCCAAAACAGATAAAAAGCACTCGCCGAACAAAGGAGACCTGAGGCTCCGATCACCTTTTTGCCGACACGGTCAGAAAGATAACTGAAAATGAGAACCAGAAGAAACTGCAGAATCGAAGGTAGAGCCAAAAGGAACAAAATCTCCGAGCTCGCGATTTTCAGTCTTGAAAAATAGGCGAGCAGTAAACCGTTGCTGAAAGCCAGAAAAGAAAGACCTCCCAGACTTGCCGTCATGAAGATCGCCGGATAAATCCGGGAAGCCTTATTATTTTGCCTATCTGCATCTTCAGTCATGGCCTCAGTCTTATATTAAATTTTTTAGCTTCATTGAGAGTTGCTTCTCGAGGATCTTTTTCAGGAAAGATGATCTCTCACAAGTTACTCATTTTTTTTATTTTTTTGAAATAGTATTTAAATAATTAAAAATTCTAATATTGGGATTTTTCTGGTTTGAATTTTTTTTCTTTCATCAACTCAAAGAGTTAGCTTTATGTATCTTATTTCATTTGAGAATTTTTTTGTTGTTCGAGCGATTTGAAAGGATATATTACAGCCTTTGAAATTCAAGGTACTGATTTTCATCCTCCCTTTGTAACTGAATTCGAAATTTTTGGTTTCCATGACACCTCCCAAATCAGGATTTGGATTTTGGAACTGTTATTGCTTATTTGAGTTCGAAAATATTCGTTCCCAAGATGATAAGAGTTAATAATGGCTGACCAAGCTAATCTGATTTCCGACGTTCGTCTGCAGTTTCAAGATTTTTTTGGATCCCTTTCATTAGGTAAGCGGATTACCATTCTGGCTGCGCTTGGAGTCATTCTAGCCGGCATGGTGACGTTAATATTTATTGCCAATCGTCCAGCTTGGGCTCCGTTATATTCGAATCTCGATCCGAATGACGCTGCCCGCGTGGTAGAAAAGCTCCAGGAAAACCAAATTGCCTACCTTCTTGCTCCAGGAGGTCGGACGATCATGGTCGAACCACATCTGGTGGACCAGGCCAGGCTGACGCTGGCACGTGAAAAAGTGCTTCCAGGAAGCGGAGTTGGTTTCATGGACCTCTTCGCCACCCCGAGTCTTGGGGAAACGGAATTTCAACAAAATGTCAAATACCGGATAGCCCAAGAAGGGGAACTTGCGCGACTGATCACGACCCTGGACGCAATCCGTTCCGCCAAGGTCTCATTAGCACTTCCAGAAAAAAGCCTCTTTTCAGAAAATCAGGAAGAAACCACTGCATCGGTCTCTCTCAATCTGACAAACAAAAATATTTCACGTGATCAGGTGGAAACCGTGATTCACCTTGTGGCAGGTGCAGTAGAGGGTCTAAGCCCGAGAAGCGTTAGAATCACCGACCAAAGCGGAAAACTGCTCAGTGCTGGGATGTCCGATGAATCGGCTTCCGGCAACATGGATGATAACTACGCATACAAACGCCGTTTCGAAAAAGAATTGGCTGCCAGCATCATTGCTCAACTTGAAGAAGTCGTTGGCCAGAACCGGGTCAAGGTCAACGTTTCTGCCTCCATGCGTTTCGATCACCAGACGATCAAGGAAGAACTGATTGATCCGGACCAGACCAGTGTGGTCAGTGAACAAACCGTTGATGAATCCTCCACCGGTTCACGTTCCATCCCTGTTGGTCCTGCCGGAGTGACCACCAACCTTCCGGAAGCAACAGGACGTGAAGCAGCAACGGTTTCGGAATTCACAAAAAAGAATTCCACCAAAAATTATGAAAGCAGCCGCAGGGAAGTTTTCAAAGAAAGCGCCAGCGGTGAGGTTACGAGACTTAGTGTCTCCGTGTTGCTCGACAATAAACGTCCACAGATCCTCGATGAAGACGGAAATTTCCTTGGCCGCGACAACATTCGCTGGACAGAGGCAGAGAAAGAAGTCATCGAAGGACTGGTAAAGGCCGCGATGGGTTTTAGCAGTAAACGTGCAGATTCAATCTTCGTTGGCAACATGCCATTCGAAAAAGCTGCAGAACAGGATAAATCCCTGGAGATCGAGCAAGCCCGAATTCGTAACCAGTTTATCCTCGATGTGGTACGCTACGTTTCCCTTGGCATTGCAATTGTCGCTTTAATCATGCTCGTCATCCGTCCGATGGTTCAACGCCTGGCTTCAAAACCGGCAGATCTCGACCTGCTGATGGGCCTGCCTGCCACCATCGGGGAACTGGAAGGCGAGGAACTGGAAATTCCCACCGAAAGGGAATCCGGAATTCCTCCACGCGAAAAGATTCTCGACCTGGCCAAACAGGATCCACTCAAGACATCTGCACTGATCCGTGGATGGCTGCGCGACACCCGCTGATGCGGGACTTTGACTGCCTAACGGCTTGACCTAAATCCAACAGGTCCATCATCCATGGACAGTCCCGAGTTCAAACCCTTCGAACTGAAAGACTTCGACAGCGGAGAGTCGATCCAGGAATCCGCAGTATCTGAAGCCGATGGCTTCAAGCCCCTCAATTACAATGAAAGTGAAGATTATGCAGCCCTCGGTGAGGCCGATGAAAAATCGGAAACCGAAAAAATCGAACTTTCAGAAAACTTCCATACCGATGATTTCCTAAGAGAAGACAGCCTTCTTACCAACGCCGAAGACTACGCTCGAAACATTCGTGAAGGTGCTGCGCTCTATAAGCAACAACTGGTTTCAGAAAACGAAGCCGCCCTCAAGGAAACGGAACGAATCAAGCAGGAAACCCTTGCCCTTCGTAAATCTGGGGAAGAGGAAAAACTGAAAATGCTTGAAGAAGCCCGGGCCGAGGTCCAGAGCATCCGTGATGAAGCATTCAAGGAAGGTTACGATAAAGGGATTCAGGAAGGGATGGAAAAGCGCTACCGAGAAGCAGCTCCAATCATCGAACGTGTTGAAGAAGTACTCCGGCAGTTGGAAAGCTTGCGTCAGGTTGTGCGATTTCAGGGCGAACAGGAACTGGTCCAAATGGCCCTGCTGGTGGCAAAAAGAGTCGTCCTCGAAGAAATCCGGAGCCAACCCGACGTGATCGAAACCCTGCTGAAGACAGCCCTTAAAGAAATCGAGTCAAAAGGCAAGATACGGGTTCTGCTCCATCCCGATGACCATGAATTCCTGGTCCAAAGTGGACTCGATCTGGATCCTTATTTGAAGGAGGAGCAAAATCTCCTCATCAAGAATGATCCAGAAGCCTCACCTGGTTCGATCCACATGGAATCCGATGAGGAGGTCATCAATTTTGATTTCCAGAAACGCTTCGAGGAAGTGGAGGAATTGCTCAGCAACGAGCTTGCCGAACGTCATGCCAGGCTGGATGAAGTGGATATGGACACCTTTGATTATTCCGGAGCAAGTACTCAGACTTCTGAAGATGCAGCATCACCCGAATCTGAATCCCCTGATCAAAGTGCGGAAGAAGTTCAGCCTTCCGAAAACGCTTCAGCCGTTGATTCTCCCTCTTTGAATGATGAGACCGAGCTTGATGAATCAGATGCGGATGAAAAAACAGCCTCCAAAGAAGGCGATGCGGAAGCAGCCGCTGAAGATGAAACCGAGGATAACGTTCCAGCCTGAAACCTGGGTGATATGAACGAATCAGGCAGCACAGAATCAATTCCCACGTCTTCTTCTTCGAAGACCCTTTCCTCATACATCAACCGTCTCGGACGTTTTCCTGAAATTCACCGTGAAGGAAAGGTTCTGCAGGTCATTGGTCATATGGTGGAGGCGACCAATCCGGGATGCTCGGTAGGAGGGATGTGCACCATCTACAATCCTGCCGATGATTCTCGAGCTGCTGCTGAAGTGGTGGGTTTCCGTAAGGATCGGATGCTGGTCATGCCGCTTCGAAATGTTCACGGCATTGGTCCACGCTGCAGGGTGATTCCAGATGACCGGCCTCCGATGGTTGCTGTTGGACCGGGCCTACTCGGTCGGGTGGTCGACCCCCTACTTAGACCCTTGGATGGGCTCGGTGAAATTTCCCTGCCCAAGGAAGTAACACTCTATCCGGAAGTGATCAATCCGCTCAAACGTGAACGGATCAATGAAGCACTTGATGTCGGCGTGAAGATCATTAATTCCTGCCTCACCTGCGGTCGTGGCCAACGTGTGGGAATCCTTGCCGGATCCGGAGTCGGTAAGTCGGTGCTGCTCGGAATGATGGCCCGTTTCACCGATGCTGACGTCAACGTCATTTCCCTGGTCGGCGAACGAGGCAAGGAGGTCCGTGAATTCATCGAAGACAACCTCGGTGAAGAGGGGATGAAACGTTCGGTGATTATCGTCGCCACCTCAGACCAGCCCCCACTCTTACGCATGCGCTGTGCTTTTGTCTCCACTGCCATTTCAGAATACTTTCGGAACCAGGGTAAGGATGTGCTTCTGGCGATGGATTCAATCACCCGCTTTGCCATGGCCCAGCGTGAAATCGGACTCTCCGCTGGTGAACCGCCCACCACCAAAGGCTATCCTCCCTCCGTCTTCGCCATGCTTCCCTCGTTGCTTGAACGTGCCGGCACCCATGAAGGGAAAGGTTCGATCACGGGCTTCTACACCGTCCTGGTCGAAGGAGATGACGTTAATGACCCCATTGCAGACGCGATCCGTGCTATCGTCGATGGCCACATCATCCTCAGTCGTGATCTTGCCGCACGAGGAACTTATCCCGCGGTGGATGTTCTCACTTCTGCCAGCCGGGTGATGGTTGATGTGGTCACGGAACGCCAGTTTGAGCTGAGCCAAATCTTCCGTCGTACCCAGGCCACCTATCGGGAAGCCGAAGACCTGATCAACATTGGTGCCTATGTTCAGGGCAGCAATCCTGAAATCGATTATGCCCTCAGCAAAAACCCGTTGATGCACCAGTTCGTCATGCAGGGGATGAAAGAAAATACTTCCCTCCGGGATTGTGAAGCCCAGCTTGAACAGATTTTTGGCGATTCGGCAGATAGTCCTACCTGACTTTTCCCCATCCGTAAATCAACTGATAGAACAAAGGCCATCTCGAAGGTATGGTGAATTTCTGCCTTAATTAGTTTTCTTTCCATTTAGGAGGCTGGTTGAGACGTTGAAAACGTCATGCCCAAGTCTTCCATTTTCATGACAGTGGTTTTTGTTCTGCTTTCTGGACTGTTTAGTTGCAGCAAGGACGACCAAGAGGAGCACGCAGGTTCTGACAGCGTCCTACTTGAAGACACCTTCCATATCTTATCCGTCCAGCCTGAGGATAGTGCAGAAAAAATTCCCCCAAAAACCTCGCTGATTGCGCAGTTCAACTCTGAAATCGACAACGAAACAGTATTTCCAGGAAGCATCACCCTCGTCCAAAACAGTAGTTTCATCCAGGGAAGTCTGCACGTTGACGGAAAAAGCCTGCACTTCCAACCTAACGATAACCTCACTTATTCCTCATCCTATACCTGGTCCGTGGTCAGTGGAATCAGGGGAAAAAGCGGGAAAATGCTGACGACCACTTCCAGAATGAGTTTCCAGACCCAGGAGTATGTCGATCAAATTCAGCCCCAATTGCTTCATGTCTCTCCTTTGGACAATGCCAGTGGGGTGGCAGTCGATACCTCCATTGAACTGACTTTCAGCGAACCCATTTTGGAAGCCAGCATTACGACTGAAAATTTCTCCCTGTTGGATGCTTCAGGGCATCAAGTCCCGGGTATCTTCGACACCAGTGGTTCTCATGTGGTCTATACCCCCTCGTCTACATTGGATCATTTTCGGCAGTACCACATTCAAATCGGTACGGGGATCAGCGACCTCAGTGGAAATTCCCTGGATGCTTCCAGCGAAACATCCTTTGAAACCCTTGGAAACATTGTCATCAACCCCGCAGACAGCGAAGGCATGATCCTCATCAGCGGGGGAAGATTCATGATGGGTGCAGACAATCAAACTGATGAAAATGCGGAGGAAAACGAAGGACCTGTCCACAACGTTACTCTGACCGGTCCTTTCTACATCAGTGACCATGAAGTGACCGTGGGTGAATACAAAGCCTGTGTCGATGCGGGTGGATGCAGTGAACCCGGTTCGGGAACCTATTCCGACAATTTAAACCTGCCGGTCAACAAAGTCAGCTGGGTCCAGGCAACTGAATTTGCTCAATGGAAAACTTCACAGGCTTCCAAAACCTTCCGACTTTGTACCGAAGCCGAATGGGAATACGCAGCCCGGGCTGGAACCACCACAAGCTGGTCCATTCCGGAAGATGCCAATCTCCAGGATTATGCCTGGTACGACAGTAATAATACCTCTTCATATGGAACTGGGCCCAAGCAGGTCAAAACAAGGCTACCGAATGCTTTTGGACTATATGACGTGCACGGAAATCTTCGGGAATGGGTCCAGGATTATGCAAGTGCGGATTACAGTGCTGATGCAAATGGGGTGACCGATCCACAGGGACCCTTGGAGGGTGAATACCGGGTCACTCGTGGAGGTCATTATTCCGAGTCCAGGAAATACATACGTTCATCTCATCGAGAACCAAAAACGGAATCTGCCAAATACGTTGGTGCCGGCTTCCGTCTCTGTGCGGACCCATGACGGGCAAAGTTTTAATCGGATCGGATACGATTAAAAAATCCTTTTGAAATATTGAATTGTTTATCTTCGGGAAACAACACGTTGGGAACGCTGCGCTTATCCCAACCTACCTTTTTTGCATGAATTTATTCCCGGTAGGCTGGGTTAAGCCGCCTGCGGCGTACCCAGCGACATCCCTTGGGTTAGCATTTCAAGTAGGCTGGGTTAAGCCCCACGGCGCACCCAGCGACATCTCTTGAGTTAGCATTCAAGTAGGCTGGGTTAAGCCGCCTGCGGCGTACCCAGCGACACCAAAAGCCATGACAGGCTGGAAAGCTCTCGTGAATGTGATAAACTCCTTCAACATCATTCCATTGAACCTGTTCAGGGCAAGCCATGCAAAGCATCGAGATACTGGAAAAGCTGGTCTCCTTTCCCACCGTCTCCAAGGATTCGAACCTGGAGCTGATTGAATTTGTTGATGTTTATCTTTCAGAACATGGAATCAGCTCAACTCGGGTTCCCAATAAAAAAGGGACCAAGGCCAACCTATACGCCACCATCGGTCCAATGGAGGAAGGCGGAATTATTCTGTCCGGACACACCGACGTGGTTCCGGTCGAGGGTCAACCCTGGAAGACCGACCCCTTTGTGTTGACGGAAAAAGGAGAGCGGCTTTATGGAAGGGGAACCTGCGACATGAAGGCCTACGCGGCTATCGCCCTGGCTTTGGTTCCTGAGATGAAAAATCTGAAAAAACCGATCCACCTCGCGTTTTCCTATGATGAGGAAATCGGCTGCCTCGGGGCTCCAGGGATGATCTCAGAATTGAAGGAAAACTTGCCCAGGCCAAGAGCGGTGATTGTGGGTGAGCCGACCGAAATGAAAGTCGTTACTGCCCACAAAGGCATTGTAGCACTGACCACCACCGTCACCGGTCATGAAGCCCATTCGAGTCAGACTCACCGTGGTGTGAGTGCGGTGATGACCGCTTCCAAACTGATACAATGGCTGGAAAACCGTGCAGAAATACTCCGCCAAAGTGCTACCAAAGACAGCGGTTTCGAACCCCACTTCACCACCATTCATGTGGGTGTCATCAACGGAGGAACCGCAATCAACATCATCTCACGGCATTGTGAATTCTGCTGGGACATCCGCAGCATCCCAGAAGACGATCCGCAGCAGATCGTCCAGGATTTCGAAGAGTACTGTCAGAAGGAGGTCATTCCCCAAATGCAAAAAATTGCTCCGGAAACCGGGATCCAGACCCGATGCTTTGCCGATGCCCCGGCCCTGGGTCATGAGCCTGAGAACGAGGCGGTCTTGCTAGCAAAGGAGCTTACTACGGAAACCACAACCCGCAAGGTGCCCTATGCCGCCGAAGCGGGACAATTCCAACAGGCCGGTTTCCCCACCGTCATCTGCGGTCCAGGCTCCATCGACCAAGCTCATCAGCCGAACGAATATATCGAACGTTCCCAATTGGAAAGGGGAGATAATTTTTTACGCAGCCTGATCCGATCTCTGAGTTAGATGTTTGCCTTATCTTTTCTAAACACAATAAAGCTTTGCTGAAATTGAATCATTTTCTTGAACTATACTTGTAACATTTTCTTGCCAGACTAAAAATGGTTAATCCTCTCAATCTCAAAACATCCAAAACAACACTTATGCGTATTCCTTTAATCCTCTTGCTTCTTTTTCTCAGCGCCTGTCACAAACCCGTATACACAGAATATTTTGAACAGGAAAACTACACGGAGTTCACAACCCATGAGATACTTGTAGAAGCTCCAGGAGACCGTAAGTTGAAGGTTGTCGCTTCTCGCAGGTGCCCTGGAAAATCGATCTGTGAAGCAAAAGAAATCAAACTCACTCTGAGGATTGAAACCAAATTTTCTTTCCTTGAGGGGAAGGATTTCAGCATCATCACAGACGGTGAAAGTGTCGATCTCAACCGAAGGCGGTATCATTTCGGCTACGATGCTATATCCCTTTATCATGATGGTACCACAGGCTTTGCCGTCGAGCGCTGGGTGGTCTGGATTGAGGTGCAAGCATTCAGTAAAATCGCCAATGGCCTAAACACCTCAATGCTGATTGGTGAATATTCCTTCCAGGTCCCTTCAAGCGAGACCGAAAAATGGCGTATCCTGATCACTAAACCTCAGCTTTTGGAAACGATGGATGAGGAAGACCAAAGAGCCTATGGAACCTACACAGAAGCACCCGCTTCGGAATCTGAGGTCCGGAAAAAATTTGAACGGAAGGCTTTCATCGAAGCCGAAGAATCGACCTGGAAAATGGTCAAGGATTCGGAAAATCCGGTAGACCTGCGTTTTTTCCTGGAACAGTATCCTGACAGCCCCTACGCCCCCCCAGCACGCCTGAAACTCCTGCAATTGGAACGCAAAGCCGGGCAGTGAACTTGCCTGGACTTTAACTGGACCTGATTTTGGGATGGATTCTTCAAAGAATGCTGGCCCGATCCCGGCTCATTACACAACCCCTTGGCCATCAAGTCCGATGCTGGGCACGATGCTGTTGAACTGTTTGTCACGCTTCGACTTCAGCCTCCCCCCTGGCAGACTAGGGATTGGATCTTATTCTGGGAAGATACTGAACACCACACGGATTTCGGGCTGTAATTCCTTTTCGAAAAAAAAATTCCCATCTTTTTCCCGCAGGACCAGGTCCGGAAGGTGGTATTACGGAATAGAACGGAAATGAGGTAACTGAAGTAAAAAGGAGGGGGTCAGAAACAAAAAGGCGGAACCGCCGAAACGGTTCCGCCCTTGAAAAGCTATGATTTGTCTGAATTGAATCAGAAGCTCATGGACATCGTCACATCAATGTCGGAGTATGAATAGCCGTCATTTACAGTACCTGCTGTGTCGTCAGCATCTGATTTGGATTTAGTACCATAGCCAACACCAAGAGCAACTGGCCCTACGGTCGTGTTATAGCCGAGTTCCAAACCAGTCGTTTTGGTTGCTGTATCAGTGGCACTGAATTTATCGTCAACCGTTCCGTAATAGAAAACGACAGAGTCTGAACCCATCGCGTAGGTCAAACCGAGTTCCATACCGGAGTGACTATATTCGGAGCTGGTAGATGAACCCTTGATTGTTGTGGAACCATAATCGAAGAAGGGATCAATATCACCCAGATCGATCTTGACTCCAAGACCAGTGGTAGACATGGACGTGGAGAGGGATGCCACACCGGTTGCATCTTTGGTGCTGGCATTGCCGACGGTAACACCGATGGTCGCCGGGCCGGCTACGACTGAGGCCCCTACACCGGCACCACTGGTGCTGTAGCTACTTTCTCCATCCAGGTATTCTCCTTCACCGAGAAGGTCACTCGCATCACCGGAACTTTGGTAAGCCACCGTAACGCTCATCGTGTCGCTGATCTTATAGCCCAACGAAACACCGTGGAACGAACCAACGAATGCGCCAACGCCGAGATCTTCATCGGCTGCATCCATAGAGACTGAGCCACCTGCGACCGAGTTTGCATCAACGTTCTGACCGGCAAGGTGGGAAGCTTCTCCGAGCACGATGGTCATCGTACCATCGGTCAGGGTGATCGCACCTCTGTCTTCACCGGTTTGCTGTGCGCAACCTACTGTGGCTGTTGTGTTGTCTCCGTTTGTTGCAGTACAACCAGGCTGATCGATGTTGTAGGCAACGTCTGCAGAAGCGGTCCACTTGCCTACTTTCTTCGAACCCGCCACCTTGATCGTCTGATCCAGGTCGTCGTCCCAGTCCGCTGTATAACTGAACGTGGCTGTGTGTTCACCATCCGTGTTGGATGATTTCAATACCAGCGAAGAACCCTCACTGGTGACTCCACCACTGGTGGTAGTGTAGGCCGCATTTTTGGCTGCTTTTGTACTGGTGGAATTGAATGAAGCGGACATACTACCACTTGCACTGAAATCCCATGCATAAGCTGGGATGACCAGGGTTACTGAGGCCAATAAGGCCAACATCATCTTTGCGATGTATTTCATAATTCTCCTTGAGACTTATGATGAAG
>PVBE012189395.1_pt1 | contig 28838 bp, 27 predicted proteins | sample 1631181 | NCBI WGS metagenome assembly PVBE01 (sample SAMN08397723, study PRJNA350692) | Marine metagenome, whole genome shotgun sequencing project. | isolation source: water | place: Pacific Ocean | collected 2012-04
CGCGCATGAGAAAAACCGGCCATCGGGAGGCTCTTCGGAGTTCCGGTGGCCGAAGATAAAATGGAAAATGGGTATGAATTGTGGCTAAAATGCTGTGATAACACAAAATCGGGGGAAGTTAGGCGGTTTTTAGAGGTTCCCCTAAGAAGGAATTATAGAGAATGAGTGATGAGAAGCGCGAATTCACCCGGTTTGATTATAAAGTCGGGAGCACCCACTCCGCCGAGGATTTTTTTGTCTCGATCCCCGAACCCTCGGACGATCCGCTCTATCCGGAAGACTTTAGTACTGGGGGCTTTAAAATCAACTTGACGAAATGCCCGAGGATCGGCGATACATCGCCTTGCACCATTAATTTATACGATATTACGCTTTCGGGTCTGACCGGAACAGTGGTTCATGTTTTAGAGAACCAAGCCGATCCGCCCACATGGTCCGTAGGTCTTTCGATCAACGTTTCGGAAGATGAGCGCGACCATCTTGCCTCTCTGATGATGGCCTTCATTGCTGGGGAGGAAGAGTTGGCTTGAGTCCAGGGTCGGTTAGCCGGAGGACATCCTTGTCACTCAGCCTGCCTAACCTGAAGCCGGCTTCTTCTTAAATAACCGGTCACGATAGCACCCTACAATATCTGGATGACCCGGTTCGTCATGCTCTTGATGGCGAGGATGGACAGGAGCGTTTGTAGCCCCTCTCCCTGGACGGAGTCCATCACGTTCCCTAGGCGGAGTCCAACGCGTTGAGAAGGTGGGCCTGGGGCGGTCCCTCCATCAGGTCGCCCAGTTGTTCGCGGAAATTCTTATAATGCGGCATTTCGCGGTGGGCGTCGAGGGCGGCCTGATCACGCCAACATTCGAATAAATGAATCGCGTTACTGCCGTCCTGGGGGGCATAGATGTCATAGAGGATACATCCTTCTTCCGCGCGGGAGGGAGCGCACATTCCTCGGAGGAGGGCTTCGGCGCCTGTTTCTTTTCCGACTTGGGGTGTGAGCGTTACGAATATGAAAACGCGGTCATCGGCCATTATAGTTTCCTTTTTTTTTATAAAAGAAAAAGATTACCCGTCGAGCATACCGTTCCAGGCTTCGACGTATTCGCTCTGCGCTTCGAGGAGGGCTGCGGTGTCTCCCTCGATAGTGATTTTATCGATGGTATCGCCTTGCTGGATCTTGTTCACGACTCGCTGACCCTCGGTCACGCGGCCAAAGACGGTGTGTTTGCCGTCGAGCCAGCCGGTTTCGGCGTGGGTGATGAAAAACTGGGAGCCGTTGGTGCCGGGGCCAGCGTTTGCCATCGAGAGGATGCCGGGGCCGTCGTGGGTGAGTTTGGAGGTGCACTCGTCCTCGAAGGCGTAGCCGGGACCACCAGTGCCTGCTCCGCTCGGGCAGCCGCCCTGAATCATAAAATTGTCGATCACCCGGTGGAAGCTTAGGCCGTCGTAGAAGCCCCGCTGGGTCAGGTTGACGAAATTCGCCACAGTCACCGGGGCGTGCTCCTCGTGCAGGTCGAGTTCAATATCGCCCCGGCTGGTCGTCATGGTTGCTTTTAAGGCCATCGAGTTGCTCCTTTTGGAAAAAAATCCTGAACCACAATGCCCGGATTCGTCAGCGTCGCATAGGGGGAAATTCCATGGGAGGTTAGCAGATGAGAGCGGGGGAAGGAATGGGCGCCGCCGGCCCGGTGGTGGAATAAGGGGAGTAGGGTGAATTGTTCTGGCGCCTCGAGTGAAAGCGTGCTTTGCGTCAATGTGCTAGAGTCCGGCCCGAAATGACCGACCTCCTATTCAGCGGCATCCGGAGCGAATATCTCGCCATCGCTTCCTCTGTTCTTTATGCAGGAACCCTCGTCAGCATCCGGCGCGGGATGTTGGGTGGAACCCCCCTTGCCGCACTCCTGACGGTGAACTCAATTGTCGCGGCGGGCGGGCTCACCGCTGCGGCACTCCGGGGAACGCTATTCACAACCGCCCTCGTGCCGCTCCTGTGGTTCGCCGTGATCGGAATTTTCGCCCAGGGGGTAGGCACGCTCACCCATTACACGGGTATCGAACGGATGGGGGTGAGCCGTTCGACCTCTATTCAATCTTCCTCGCCACTCTGGGGCATAGTTTTCGCGGTAATCGCGCTGGGCGAGCGCCCGGGGTTGGCCGTGGTGGCCGGTACGATGACCATCGTGGCTGGGGTGGCCTTGCTCGCATATCCTGAGGAGGATGACGGCGGGGGCGGGTGGTTCCGGGGTGCGCTCGTATTTCCGGTGATCTCGTCGGTGGCTTATGCTTTTGTGCCGATATTCGCCAAATTCGCCTTTATTCATCAGCAAACCCCGCTGCTGGGGTTTGGGGTGGCGTTCACGGCGGGGACGCTCACTATGCTTGCCGGGCGGCGTTTACTCCCGAGGGGCGGAAAGATAGAAGCCGATTTTAATAGCATGGCTTTCTTTGCCGGGGCGGGAATGTTGAACCTTGGGGGATCGGTTTTATTCTGGAGCGCCTTGGTGTCCGGAGATGTGATCATCATTCTCCCCATCAGCCGGCTTTACCCCTTGTGGGTCTTGATTTTGAGTGCGCTCTTCCTGGGGCGGCAGGAGAAAATCTCGATTCGGATTGTCCTGGCCGGGGGGATGGTGGTGTCCGGCGGGGTGTTAGTTACTGTTTTTCAGTAGGAACACATCGAAACCTAAAGTGACGTCTTAGTGTCTGGATGCAGGTTTAGCGAGACGATGCAAATCGGCTGTTAACATGAATATTATCAATAGATTATTTCTGATCAGCGGGAAGTCGATTAAGGTATGGCGCTTTCCGATTTCGGGTTGTGAGTGGAACCCGCTTTCGGTTCGCGGGCGGAGGAGGCCGGGGGGTGTTTAAAAGGCCAGCCGGGAGCTTGATGCCGGGCCGCTCGATGGCGGCCGGAGTGTCCGGTGCGGGCGGAGCCGCCGGTGGGGCGATTCCCGATGCCCCCTAATAGGGAGCGGGCATGCCACCGCTTCCCGAGTAGGGAGCGGACATGATGAAGACGGGCGGATCGCAGCCGGAGCGTCCGGTGCGGAGGCGATATCAGATTCCCCTGGTCGTGATTTTATCGGCCTGGCTGGGGGTGTCCCTGTTCGTCTGGTATTCGGCCAACGTCACTTTCAGCGTTTTATCGGTCAAGAATAATCCGGGGATTTCGGAGAGGTTTTCAGCGACTCCGGAGGGCCCGAGGGAGAGGGCCCTCAGGCGCACGGCGGGGGAGATCAATCGCGGGATGTTCCATGGCTGGAACCGGGTCCAACTCGCGGCAGGGGCTCTGTTGCTTGGAATGATGATGCTTGGCGGCCGGTCTGGAGACTGGTTTGGCGGCTGGGGCCGGGTGGAAATTTTTCTCGCCCTCTCCGTCCTGACGGTAGTGGTGTCTCATGTCTTCTGGCTGGGACCGAGTATCGAGGAGACTGGAAAGGCCCTGGCCTTCGCCGGCGCGGCCGGGACGTCCGGAGCGGCTTCCGCCGCCGCGAGGCGATTCGGCCTCTACCATGGGGTCTATGTCGAAAGTGATTTGATCAAGGCCGGTCTGTTGGGAGGAATCCTGTGGTTTGTTTCACGCGGGGCTCGGCCCCCGGGTGGGGCTCAGCCCCATGGCGGGGATGAATGAAATTCATAGAAGCCGATAGTCATCTATAAAAATAAAAACCAATTAGTTATGAGATGAATCCTCACCAAATTCACCAGGCGCGGGGAAGCGATGCCGATTGATGGAGACCCCTCCGGGGGGCCAGGGCCGGAATTTCATTGGAATTACCTACCGTTTCGGTTGTTTTCCAAGTACAATAGCAGTAATTCATGCCGCCTGCCTGCTCTACAGGGGACATAATGATCTCGGGGACATCCCCCGCATGGGGGAGGATTTACCGTCCACCTATGGGACGCCGTCTCATATCCGGTCTTGCCGTATTCATCTCGGTTTTCTTCTTTGCCTCGCTCTCCGAGGCGATTTGTAAGCCCGGCCTTGTCCGCCGCGACGGGCGCTTTATGCCCGTGGCGTGGAATTTTGGCGGCCGGGGGATTCCGGCGGTGGCTCCTCCAAAGGAGGAAAAAATTGTCGGGCTGCGCTATCTGGCGCACTCGAGCTTTTTGATTACCGGGCCCGGAGGCGGAAGGTTTCTCACCGACCCCTATTGGACCAATCCCCTGAATCCTGTTCCTGATGCTGTATCGGTCAGCAATCTCCATGATACGCACGCTCAGACCGGCCCCTACGAGGGAAAAACGAAAATATTTTACGGGGCATCGATGGAGGGAAAGCCCATTACGGTGGACACCTTCATCCGGAAAATCAGGCTGTTTGCCTTTCCTCAGGTATACGGGGATTCGAAATCCCCTTATGTCATCAACACGATATTTATTTTTCAGGCGGGGGGAATATGCATCGCCCACCTGGGCAACGCCCGGTTCAGCCCTTCGGAGGGCCAGATTCGGGCCCTGGGAAAGATTCATGTCCTTTTGCTGCCGATTGATGGTTCGTTAACGGTACCCCATGAAATCGGAGCGAAAATCGTGAAGCGCATTGGCCCGAACATTGTGATTCCGATGCATTATGCCGGTCCCGAACTCTCTGCCCAATTTGCCGGGGCGATGAAAGTCGAGGGGTTCGGCCGAGTGAAATGGGCGAAGTCGCCGGAGTTGAGTCTATCGCTCAGACGGCTCCCCCCTCCCACCCTTTTTATGGTTTTGCCCCCGGCGGAAGATGTCCCCTAAGCGAATGTTGAGCCGCCGAAATCTCCTGCGCTGCGCCGCGGCTATCGCCGCCGGTGCGGCCGTTTCTCGCGGGAAGGCGTGGGCCCAGGGCGAGGAGCCTTCCACTTCACCGGGAATCGGCTCGCAGGTGCCTATGCCCGGTTTCATCCCCGGACATATCAGGTACCGGGGAGGGCGGTGGCAGGAGTATCCCACCGCGATGGCTTCGCTGCTCGAAGAGGTTCGGAAACGGACGAGTATCATCGCCGGCCCCGAGGCAGGGGGGGGCGATCTCTCCTCGCCTGAGTTGTTTGAATTCCCGTTCCTTTACCTTTCGGGGCGCTACGAGTTTGAAATGCCCAAAGAAAAGGAAATCGATCGATTGCGCCGCCATTTGACCTATGGCGGGTTTTTGTTGATTGACGACGGCCTCGGACTCGTAAACGAAGGATTCGGCCGGACGGCCCGAGAACTCGTCCGCCGGCTTTATCCGCGCGAGGCGCTCGAACCGCTGCCCACAGATCACGCCATGTTCAAAAGCTACTATTTGATTCGCTCTATCGGAGGAAGGCAGGCTGTCAGCCAAGAGCTGGAGGGTATCCACCTGGGGCGGTTCACGCCGGTCGTTTTTTGCCGAAATGATCTCGCTGGCGCATGGGCGAGGCGGCCCGACGGCGGATGGATCGAGGGCTGTTCGCCAGGGGGTGAGCCCCAGCGCAAAGCCGCGTTTCACTTGGGGGTGAATATCGTCCTCTATGCGATGACTGGAAACTATAAGCAGGATTTAATCCACCACCCCATCATTCAGCGCCGCTTGAATCAAGGATGAAATGATAGACTGGAATTCGATTTATTGGCCCGGCGGACTTCCGCTCTGGTTAATCGGTATTTTGGCGATCGCTCTGGCGGAAAGCATGCGCCGGAGGATCCCTTTTCTGAGGGAAAAGTTGTCGCCGGGGCGGACTTGTTTTCTCCTGGCGCTCCGCGGATTCTTGTATCTTGCCATCCTGTTTTTTCTCTCGGGGCCAACCGTTTCCGAGGAACGCACTCGATCCCTGCTTCCTCGTGTGCTGGTGCTGGTGGACAACTCGGCGAGCATGAGCGTCAAGGATGAACCCGGTGGCGGCTCTCGACTCGCTTCCGTTGTGGACTTTCTCGTGGGGAATCGCCGGGAAAAGGAGAGCGAGAATGCCACACCCAAAGGATTCCTGGGCCGGCTATCAAGAGCATACGATGTTCAGGTGAGGCGGTTCGATACCGCAAGCGTTCCTTTGTCGCGGGAGGAGATCGACTACCTCGAGCCCGTGGGTCAGGGGAGCGATGCTCTCGGCGTTATTCGCTCGGCGATGAAAGGGAGGGCTGTCCGTCCTGGTGGCGAGGACCAAGCCCCTGCTCTCTCTCGTGACCGTCCCGAGGCGATTATCCTTCTCTCCGACGGGGGCGATACTTCGGGCAGCATTTGGCCTCCCGAGAACGTTGACCGTTTTCCTCCCGTGCTGACTCTCGGAATTGGCTCCTCTCGCCGGTTTCAGGATATTTCGATCCACGATGTCCGGGCGCCGCGGTTGGCGTTTCAAAACAAGGAAGTTCATCTCGAAGCCACTCTTACCGTACGTGGCTATGTAGGTCAGAAATTGCCCATTGCGCTCACGCGTGATGGGCGCGTGGTCAGTACTCAGGCTCTTGATATCCGGCGCGATCCTACCCGGAAAAAGATTCGTTTTCGGTTTACTCCCCGGGATGTGGGCAGTTTGCTGCTTTCGCTTGAAACGCCCCTCCAGCGAGGTGAAATGGTGGAGTCGAACAACCGGGTCGAGGTTCCCCTCGAGGTGCGCCGGAACAAAATACGAATGTTGACGATTTCCGGGGCTCCCTCGTGGAACTATCGGTTTTTCCGGATGGCACTGAAGCGGGACCCCTCCATCGATCTGGTATCGTTTGTCTTTTTGCGAACCTCCGAGGACGATCCAGGCGTCCCTACTAGACAGCTCAGCCTCGTTCCCTTTCCCGTGGATACTCTTTTTCGCGAAGAACTCAAAAATTTTGACATCGTTGTTTTCGACAATTTCTCGGCAAATGCCTATTTCAGTAATTATTACCTCCAGCGTGTCTATGATTATGTGAAAGGAGGCGGTGGGTTTTTGATGTTCGGCGGGAAAAACTCTTTCTCCTCGGGTGGCTATGTTTTATCGCCAATCGAGAAGATGTTGCCCGTCGATCTTGTGAGGGGTGAGGACTTCTTTTCGGGGGTGAAGTTCAAGGGAAAACTAACCATTTCGGGAAATCGCCACCCTATTACGCTCCTTTCTCCCGACCCGAAGACCAATGAGCGGCTTTGGTCGAAATTTCCTCCCTTGCGTCAAGGAAACCTCACCACACGGGGAGCGGAGGGTACGATTCTGCTCTCCTCGAAAGAAGGCCCCACGATGGATAGGCCGATGATCGCTGTCCGCCGGGTGGGGGAGGGCCGCGTTCTCTCCATTCTCACCGACGATCTCTGGCGCTGGAATTACGGCATGGTGGCCGCCGAGAAGACGAATCGTCTTTACTTGAGGCTTGTGGCTCAAATGGTCCGCTGGCTGTCGGGAGACCCTTCCGCTTCTCAGGTGGAAATTCTTCCCGAGGCCGAGCCGGGGAAAGACGGAGCCTATGTGATCCGCCTCCAGGTGCGTGATGAGTCATTTGCGCCGGCATCCGGGGCGAAAGTGCAACTCTCTCTTCGGGACCCGTACGGTATGACTCATCGCGTCCGGGCTGTTTTTCTCCCCGAGACCGGTGAATTCGAGGCGAGGTTCAAACCCAGGGGCCGCGGAAGTTACCGTGCCGAGGTCCAGGCGATGTTGGGGGAGAGGTCGCTGGGCCATTCGATCAGGACTGTGAGTGTGGGGGATGCGGCTGGAGGCGCCGAATGGGCGGATGCCAGCCCCAACTGGGAGCGCCTCAGGGATCTTTCCAGGGAAACGGGCGGGATATTTATCCCGGTGAATTTAGGGGAAAATGAGGAAAATAGTACGGCCGATCGCGTAATGGAGGCGTTGAAAGGGAAGGTGCCCCCGAAGCTTGTTGAGGTGCGGGATGTAAGGCTTTGGAGTATTCCCTGGATCGGGTTTATTCTAATCTTGCTGCCGGCCGTTGAGTGGACAACGAGACGATTATGGGGGCTTGCCTGATGCCTGAAAAATCCTTCAAGCGAATTTTCGGTTTTCTGACCGGAGTTATCGAGGGGCGCCAGAAAGTTCGCCGGTTCGAAGCGGGCCTCTTGATTTTGCTTGGCGCCCTGTCGGTGTTGTTGCTTGCTCCTGCCGCGGTCTTGGCTCAGCTCCACAATGGCTATGCCGCGGTTATCTATCTGGCGGTTTCGGTCCTTGTTTTGGGTGCCGTCCTGGCGCGTGCGGTTTGGTTGATTAAGCGGCCTCCCAGCCGGGAGAAGGTCGCTCTTGAGATCGAGTCCGAGCTCGGTGATATCGGCAACAACCTGATCAGTTCGCTTCAGCTCTTCCCGACGAAAAACAAACTTGGTTCCGGTGATCCAACATCTCCTGCATTGATTGACGCTCTTGTCATTGAAACCGCCGAGCAAATCGAGCGGCTCGACGCCGGCGACTTCGTCTCGAATTCGAGTTGCCGGCGGTTGGGAAAACTCGCGGCGGGGCTGGGGTTTACGGTCTTGATCGCCGGATTCATATGGCCGGGGCTCTATCCCAGGGCGGGTTTCCTTCTGGCCAACGCCGTCGATTTGATGCCCTCCCGGATCACCCATCTATACCTGTCCGCTTCCTCGAAGCGAATCCTTCCAGGCTCGAGCGTTGTTTTTGACGTTCGAACCGAGGGCATGAGCCCCGGCCGGGTGGAGATCGAGGTGTCGGATGCCGGTGGCGTGGGCGATGAGTCTGTTAAAGACCGGATTCCGATGGAGATTTTAGAGGAAAACCGCTTTCGCCTGAAGTGGAAAGGCGGGGACGGAGACTTTCGTGTCGTCGCGCGGGCGGGCCGGTTCCGCTCGTCGCCCATCGATATGAAGGTGGTGGCCCCTCCTCGTGTGAAGGTCATCGAGATTGTTAATTTTCCGCCGGATTACACCCCCTATCCACCGACCCGGCAATCCAAAACAGCGAACATTAGAGCGTTCCTGGGGTCGTCGGTCTTGGTTCGCGTGAAAACGAGCAAGCCCGTGAGCGAGGCTCTTCTGTCCCTGGCTGGTGGTTGGCGTGTCAACCTTAAGCCCGGGAAGGAAGGTTTCCTCGAAGGATTAATTCTCGTAGGGAGTCCGGCGTCGTATCAGATTCGTCTGAAGGATATGGATGGTTTCGCGAATTTGGACCCGCCTCGATACCGAATCGACATCATTCCGGACACTTTTCCCGATGTGAAGGTTATCAAGCCCGCCAAGGATCTAGCCGTTGAGGCCGACGATGCCGTAAGGGTGCGTTACCGGGCCACGGACGATTTCGGTATTCGAAATGTCGGCCTCGAGGTCAGGTTGGGGCGGAAGGCGCCCCGCAGTATCCGGCTCTGGGGAGAAGAGAATTCCAAGAAACTGGTGCAGGGCAGTTATGTGATCGACTTGCGGGCTTTTGCGTTGCGGCCGGGAGGGTTTTTGACCTACCGCATATTGGCCGAGGATATCGATACGGTAAGCGGGCCCAAGCAAGGAGCGAGCCCCTTTTACAATATTCGGATCCGCGATCGCGAAGCGGTCATCGCCTCGTTGGACAAAAAACTCGACGAAATTTCTTCGGACCTTTTGAATTTGCTTGGCGATTACCTGGAGCAGGAAGTCGCGCCTTCCGTGTTCAAAAATGCCGAAAAATCCACCCGAAACAATGATAATGAAATTCAATCCTCCCCTAAAAAAATGAGTAAGTCTTTGTACGATAAAGCCCGGGAGGTAATGAAGAAAGTTCAGGCAGCAAGGGATATTTTGCGCCCCAATAATCCGCGCGAAGCGCTGGCGAGCATGGATCTCGCCACTCTCTCCCAAAGGCTAAGGGAGGCGATGAATCAGTATTTGGTTCCGCCTAGGAGCGACTCCGCGAAAACCGACGGCCCACTTACGAAAAAACAACGTGAGGAGCGTGAAAATAAGAGGCTTTCCCGGCGGGAGGAGGCGACGGAGAGTATCGAGCGGTTGGCCTCGATGGGGGAGGATATGCTCCACAGCGTCAGGATGGACCGGGCCGGCAAGTCGGCGGATGAATTGATGCAGCGTCAGCGCGCCCTTTCCCGCGCTTTTGAGCAAATGCGAAAATCGGGAGGGGTGGACGAGGCCAGCAAGCAAAAGGTTGAACAGGAGATTGCGCGTCTTCAGAAAGAATTGAACAAACTCATGCAGCAACTATCCAATCTGGCTCAACGCATGCCCGCCGAATTCATGAATCAACGCGGCATGCGAAACCTTCCGATGCAAAACATGATGAACGCGTTTGACCGTATTCGTCAGCAAATGCGCCAGGGGAACATTCGGGGAGCGTTGGATACGTTGCGGCGGTTGATGAGTCAGATTCAACGGATCCGGAACGCCATGCGGGGATTGCGCCGCCAGCAGATGTCCGCCCAGCGTGGCGGGCGCCCAATGCAAAGACGCCAATCCGAGCTCGGCGCTATCGTGAAGGAACAGCAAGCTGTTTTAAGCGATACGGTCGGTGTGTTCGGTAATGTGATTCACAGGATGAAGAAGGGATGGCCCAAAGGGCTGGAGAAGCTTTCTCTCCAATTCGCAAAACATATTAACGTCGAGAAGAAATTGATGGAGCGAATTCGCGCCGAGGATTGCGTAATCAAGCTCAAGGTTTCCCCGTCACCTTCTAGCGAAGAACCCTCCGACCCCCGGAATAAACTGAGAGATGCGCTAGGGGCGATCCCGGGAGCCTTCATCCCGGGAGGTCTGGGGGCGAGCCTGTCTCCGGAAGAAAAGGCGCGGGTCGAGAAGGAGCGACGCGAAGATATCCGCCGATTGCATCAGGCGGCGGTTGGTGAATTGGAAAAATACCTCGGGCGGGGTGATTGGGGGGATATCCACGGGATCGTACCCAGGATGGGTGAGATGGTTCAGGACGAAACATGTCTCGATAATAAAGAAAAAGAGGGCGCCCGGCTCAGGTGGCGGAAGGCGCTGAGGTTGTTGGACACTTTGCTTAAAAAGGCCGAGAAGACATTGCCCGCTAATGAGCGCCAGGCGCTGGCCGGCCTTCGTAAGCGCCAGGAGGTGCTTGAAGACCGTTTGACTGCCTTCAATGATCGTCTCAGGCAGTTGTTGCAGCTTTATCCATTCCTGGATCCGAGGATGGTCAATCGCCTCGACGCGGCCCGCGACTCGATGAAGGACGCCAAGAGTTCTTTGGGGAAAAGGAGCTCCTCCGCGGCGATCCCTCACGAGGAGCGCGTGCTCGAGCTTTTGGCGCAGAGTCAAAGCCAGATGAATCAATCCATGAGGCAGATGGCCCAGCGGGGGAGGCTCGGGATGGGCACTCCCCGTGGGTTGGGAGCCTATCGTTCTCCCGGCCGGGGATGGTGGGCTCAAAACCCGAGGTTTCCGGGCCGGGACAGTTCCCAGCGCCGAGGTTCCGAGGGACAAGACGGCCGCCAGGGGACAGACTTCAGCGAGGTGCTGATCCCCGATCGGGAGCAATACCAGGTGCCCCAGAAGTTCCGGGAAGAGGTGATGGAGGTGCTTAAAGAGGGACTCCCCGATTCCCTGCGCTCCGAGATAGAAAATTATTATGAGCGGTTGACCAGGTGATTCGTCGTATGAAGAGTTGGGCGATTTTGCTCATTACCACGCTGGTGTTGTCGTGCCTCCCGGCTCTGGGGGCGGCCGGGCCGGCGGTTGAGCCACCGCAACTTTCTCGATCGGGTCCCACACGGCCGGATGGTTATGAAATAATCGTCGGTGAACTCCGCGCTTGGGATATTGCCTCTGCCTCCCGCGAGTTGACCCAACGCCGCCGGGAGGATCCCGATCAACCCGCCTGGCTTGCCCTAGAGGGTGTGAAGGCCTATCTCGAGGGCGATTACGACGCGGCAATCGGCCTGCTTAACGAAGCGCTAATAAAAAGCCCGGGCGACAGCGAATGGCTCGAGCTTCGCCTCCACCTTAAACAGTCCATATCGGCGGTCCGAGGTTTTAAGAGCCGCCGGACGGATCATTTTGAAATTCATTTTGACCCGAGGTTGGACGCGGTTCTTCTGCCCTATATGGAGGAAACGCTGGAGGCCGCCTACCGGGAGTTCGCCGGGGAACTCGGGGTGAAGTTCGTAGGCCAGGTCCGCGTCGAGATTTTCTCGGACCCCGACCGGTTTCATAAGGCGTCCACCATCCGCCGATCGGATATCGAGAAAGGGGTGGTCGGGCTTTGTAAATTCAATAAGGTGCTCCTGATCTCTCCGGCGGCCCTGCAGCGGGGATATCGCTGGCTTGACACCGCCGCGCACGAGTTTGTCCACTACCTCATTACCAAGGCCACGAGAAATAAAACCCCCATCTGGCTCCACGAGGGGGTTGCCAAGCTCTTTGAGAAAAAATGGAGAAAGAGTGGGCTTCCGCCGCTGAGTCCCATCGACGAAACCCTGCTTTACAAGGCAAAGACGAACGACGCGTTTATTTCCTTCAAGAGCATGGAGCCGAGTCTGATTTACCTGAAAACCGCCGAGGATGTTCAGCTTGCATACGCCGAGGGAGCCTCGGTGGCCGAGTTCATTCGGCGCCGGGGAGGAAAAAATTCTATTAAAAAAATGCTGCGTGCCATTCGGGAGGGGGAGCTCGAAAAAAGGTCCGCACCGGAGCCCGGCGGGGCGCGATTCCCCATGAGGCGCCCGAGCCTGGTTGAACTCGAATCGACAGGGTCTCCTCAGAGCGCCGAGGCGGGGCTTCGCGCTCTTTTTGGGGTCGGACTCGCCGAATTCGAGGAGCTCTGGAAAAAAGACCTGGAAGGGCAGGCGCTCCAGCCTCAAAAGGGTGCGAGGGTGCGCAAGTTCCGGTTGAGGGCTACTGGACCGGTTGATGATAGCGGAGCGGACCTGGCGGCGCTCAAAAGCGCCGTCGCCCGCCGCCGGACCCGGCTGGCCGACAGGCTGTGGATCAGGGGCCGGATGAAGGCGGCATGGGTGGAGTACAGACGCGCCCTTCGGGACGAACCCAACTCCCCGCCGCTGCTGAACCGTCTTGCACGGTCGGAAATCCGGCTGGGAATGCCCCGGCAAGCGCTCCGAAGCCTGAAAAAAGCTGTCCAGGTGAATCCCGACCACGGGGTAACCTATGTTCACCGCGGGGTAGCTTACGAGATGGTTGGAGACGTGAAGTCGGCACGAAAGGCATGGGAGGAGGCCGTTCAAATCAATCCTTTTAATCCACTGCCTCATGAGCGTCTGGCCGTTCTTTACGGAAAGGAAGGTCTGGCGGGAAAGGCGAAGCGTGAGCTGGAATTGGCGAGGCGACTGAGAGGAATTTAGCGCATATGAGCGAAAATCCAACGGATGACACAGGCAAAAGACAAGAAATGGATCAGGCCGATATCGAGGTGGCCCGTGAAATCAGAAAAGCGCGGGAAGAGATTCTGAACGAAGTGCGGAAAGTCATCATCGGTCAGGTGGATGTTCTCGACCTTGTTTTGATATCTCTTTTCTCGAAGGGGCACTGCCTCCTGGTGGGTGTGCCGGGGTTGGCCAAGACCTTGCTGATTCGTACGCTTGCCGAAGTGCTTCAGTTGAAATTTAACCGCATTCAGTTCACCCCCGACCTGATGCCCTCGGACATCACGGGTACGGACATCCTCGACGAAACCACCGAGGGGCGGCGCATCTTCCGGTTTATTCGAGGTCCCGTATTCTCCCAGATTCTCCTCGCCGACGAGGTCAACCGCACGCCGCCTAAAACCCAATCCGCCCTTCTGCAGGCAATGCAGGAGCAAAAGGTCACGGCGGGTGGGCAAACCCACGACCTGGAGCCCCCGTTTTTTGTGCTTGCCACTCAGAATCCCATTGAGCATGAGGGTACCTATCCGCTTCCCGAGGCGCAGCTGGACCGGTTCATGTTTGAAATTTCAGTGAATTATCCGAGTCTTGCCGAGGAATCGGAAATAGTCGCGCAAACAACTTCGGACTACATTCCCGTCTTGGAAAAAGTTCTCAACGGTGATCAGATACTCTCCTATCAAGCCCTTGTCAGGCGGGTTCCGGCGGCGCCTTATATGGTGGATTATGCGGTAGCGCTGGCACGCGCCTCACGGCCCGATGATGAAAGCGCCCCTGATTTTGTCCGTGATTTCGTGGAATGGGGGGCGGGTCCCCGGGCGAGTCAGTATCTTATCCTGGGAGCCCGGGCGCGTGCGCTCCTTCACGGCCGGTATGCGGCCTCGATACAGGATGTGCGCAAACTGGTCAAACCGGTTCTTCGGCATAGGATTATTGTGAACTTCAGGGGCCAGGCCGAGGGTATCGATTCGGAGACTCTTGTCCAAAAACTACTGGACTCGGTTCAGCCTCCCGCCGAGGCTACGGAGGCCGCTTGAACTCTTCTCCGAATCTATCAGCCATCGGACCGGTGGAAACCCGGTTTTTCGATCCCTCGGTCGTGTCCCGGATATCCGGCCTAGAGTTGCGGGCAAGGTATGTGGTCGAGGGCCTGATGAGCGGAATCCACAGAAGCCGCGCCCATGGGTTCAGCGTCGAGTTCGAAGAGCATCGCCCCTACACTCCCGGCGATGAGTTTCGCCATATCGACTGGAAAGCTTACGGAAAGTTCGATCGTTATCTCATCAAACAATTCGAAAACGAAACCAACCTCGGCTCCCATTTGCTTGTTGACGCCAGTGCTTCGATGGATTTTGGCGAGGGGCCGATGACGAAGTGGGAATACGCCGCCACTATGGCGGCATCTCTTTCCCATCTGCTCTTAAGGCAATCGGACGCGGTGGGCCTTACTATTTCACGGGAGGCCGAGGACCGAATCGTTTCGTCTAAATCCTTGCGAAGGCATTTGATAGCTCTTTTGGCGTCTCTCGAGGCCGAGCGCCCCGGGGGCGGCACCGGTTTGAGCCGGTCGCTGTTACAGCTCGCCGAGGGGATGAAGCGCCGGGGAATGGCGGTGATTTTTTCCGATTTGCTGGATGACCCCGAAATGGTGGCGCGCGCCTTGCGGCTGATTCGCCTCAAGGGGAATGACGTCATTGTTTTTCATGTACTGGATTCCGTGGAGCTTGAATTCCCGTACGAGGGGTTGGCCAGCGTCGAGGATGTCGAAACGGATCGGAACATGACCGTGGAGTGCGAAGTTGTGCGCAAGCCCTATCTCGATATTCTCGGCGATTTCTTGGAGAGCACCAGGGATCATTGCCGGAATGAAGGCATTCATTACGTACTTCTGTCCACGGCGGACCCCCTGGAGCAAGGGCTTGTCCGGTTTCTCGCGTGGCGCGCAAAACTGAGATCTTAGGAGCTATATTCAGTGGGACTCCAGTTTTTTCATAATTATCTCCTTTGGGGTAGCGGCCTTTTTTTGCTTCCGATCTTGATTCACCTCCTTAGGCGGAGGCGGATCAAAATCGTGCGATTGCCGACTTATGAGTTCTTATTGCAGACACAGCGCCGCATCGCCACGCGAAGCCAGTTGAAAAACTGGATTCTTCTTGCCCTGCGAATTTCGGCGGTTTTGCTTGTCGTATTCCTGGCCGCCCGCCCCCTCCTGTCCGGACGAGGGTGGGCCGGCGGAGGCAGCTGGTCCCCCCATCATTTAAGCGTGGTAATCGATAACTCGGCGAGCATGGCCTACCGGGCAGGGGAGGGAACTCGCTTCGATCTCGCGAAACGGGCGGCAAGGCGTTTGATTGAAAATCTCTCGCCGCGGGACAGGGTGATGATGTTAACGACGACCGGGCCGAGGGCCACCAGGCCGGGGGCCGCGAAGCCGGCTGGAGGATTGAGCAAGGATGCTGCTCTGGCCCGCCTTTCCTCGGTGGAGCAGACGGATGCGGCGGGAGATGGGGTTCGGGCGCTCAAGATGGCCATGGCGGGAGCCGAGGGTCAACTGGACCGGAGAACTATTGTTGTTCTGAGCGATATGGCAAAGAGCGACTGGGAAGGTCTTCGAATCAGAGGATTGAGGCGCGTGGACTCCCATACCCGGGTTCAGTTCGTTCGAATGGCTCCCGAGGCCGGAACGAGTGACATATTAATTCAAGATGTTCGTCTGCGGCCCTGGCCGCCTAGAAGAGACGCAACGTTTGCCGTGGTTTTCTGGGTGGCGAACCGCGGGCTGAAGGATGGGAAGAGTATTTCGGTATCTCTTTTTGTCGGGGAGTCGCGGGCGGGGTTTTCCGAAATGGAATTGAAGGCGGGCGAGGAGAAGGAAGTTAGTTTCCGCGTTCTTGCTCCGAAAGAGGGGTCATTAAAAGGACGCATTGTCCTTTCTCCGGACCCCCTCAGCGCGACGAATTCCTATTATTTTTCAGCTGAGATGGGCAGGAGAAATCGTGTCCTGATCATCGACGGCGATCCCCGAAGAGGATTGGTCGATAGCGAATCTTTTTATATTTCAAATGCACTGCGTGCATCGCCGCCGGGGGGAGATTCACCCATCCTCGTTGAGGTTGTGGCCGGTTATGAAATGGGCCGGACGGAATGGAGCGGCTACGATTTGGTGGTCGCTTGTAATGTGGGAAAATGGTTTGGAGGAGCCGCCGAATCGCTTCGACGGTATGTGGAGCAAGGAGGCGGATTTTTGATTGCAGGCGGCAAACTCGCGGGAGCCCGAATGCCCGGGGAAGGGTGGCTGCCTGCCGCGTTCGGGCAGCCCCGGAGCGTCAAGCCCCCGCAGGGTGCTGTTGTCACTACGAAGGGCATAGCTCATCCGATATTTTCGTTGATGGGCATAAATCCCTCGCGATTGTTTTCGATGATCCGGCTTCGCCGGGTCGCTCCGCTATCACCGGCCGGTGGCGGGCAGGTTCTCATGGCGCTTAAGGACGGAACTCCGGTTTTGGTCGCGGGCCGGGCTGGAGCGGGAAAAATCACGGTTTGGGGCGCTACCTGCGACAGGGATTGGACGGATATTCCTGTCCGTCCGGTATTTGTTCCCTTCCTCCGGGGAATCGTGAATTACCTGGGAGCCAGGTCCGAGGGTGCGGTGGCGGGTATTGAGGCCGGAGAGCCGATTCGGGTTCTCTCCTCGGCCCATCGAGTGGGACAGAGCGTACAGGTCAAGGGCCCTTTCGGCATCGAGGGGACGGCTCGCCTGAGAGGTGTTTCCTTGAGTCGCCCCGATTTTCACGATCCGGGGGGCTCTCAAGGGGGTCGTGTAGAGGCGAAATTCACAAATACGCACCGGGCGGGATTTTACGAGATTCTCGGGCCTGACGAAAAAGAATGGGTGGCGGCCAATGTCCCCGCCTCCGAGGCCTCCCTCGATGCGTTGAGCGAAGCCGAACTGCGTGAGCGCCTTCCATGGCTCGATCTAGCGGTTCGTGCGGTTGGCGCAGAGGATTCCGAGCCTGGAAGCGCGATCGAGGGGAGGTTGGATCTGGGGATTTATCTGTTTCTTTTCATGGCCGCCATCCTTGTTTGCGAGGGCGCTTTGGCGGATCGCAGTTAATCAAAAGATTGGTTAAACTTCCGAGGACTATTGACGGCTTCCTCAGGCGCCGAATGACCGCCGAGGAGGGGCTGGATTTGCTTTTGGGGCTCATGGAATAAGGCATTCGGGCCTCCGTTTGGGAGAATTATGACTGATTTAAATGACGGAATTGCGCTTTTTATTGATTTTGAAAACCTCGCGAGGGGGTTTACACGCTCCACGCGGGCGGAATTCGACATCCACCGGGTATTGGCCCGGCTGGTAGAAAAAGGAAAGGTTGTAATGAAACGGGCGTATTGCGATTGGTCACGTTTCTCGAAATTCAAGGACGCCCTGCATGAGGCAGGAATCGAACTGGTCGAAGTCCCTCACCGATCGGTGACTGGCAAAAATTCGGCCGATATTCGCCTGGTCGTTGATGCCATGGATATGTGCTACGCCAAGGAGCATATCGGGACTTTTGTCATCGCATCAGGTGACAGTGATTTTTCTCCTCTCGTCTCAAAACTCAAGGAAAACGGCAAGCACGTGATCGGCTTGGGAATGAGGGGTTCGACTTCAAATCTTCTCGCCGAGAGTTGTGATGAATTTATCTTCCACGAGGACCTCGAGTCGGATAGCAGTCAAAGGCCGCAGGTCGATAGCGATCTCCCAAAACAGAAAAAAGAGGCCTTCGACCTTCTTTTCGATTCCGTTGATGCGCTCCAGCGGGAAAATGTGCCCATCATCTGGTCTTCTATTGTCAAAGAGACGATGAAGAGGAAGCGCCCCTCCTTTTCGGAGAGCGCCCACGGATACCGAAGTTTCAGCGGCCTGCTGGAGGATGTCCAAAAGAGGGGATATATCAAGCTTCGTAAGGACGAGAGGAGCGGAAGTTATATCATTGTGGAGTTTGGGCGAAAGGAGAGAGCCGAGGATGAGGGCCAATCCCAAAAACCCAAAAGAAAATCATCCCGACGGACCGCCCGGCCGAAGAGATCTCAAAGCCCGAAAGGGCCTGAGAACGGCTCGGGAGGCGTGCCCTCGTCAAAATCTCCGGCCGAGCCAGTCGCGAAACGCGTTCCAGCTCCCAAGCGGGCTGCCGGTCCGAAAAAATCCACTGTGGGTGGAATGCGCCGTCCGGAGAGAAAGAAATCAGTGAGCGGAAAAACGGTGGCCGATAAAGGAGAGAAAAAGAAAGCGGTGGAGTAAGGTGGCCCCGTGCCGCCCCACCCAGTGAGGGCGGGACGGCTCGGGCGGTTGGGACCACCAAAATCCATCGAAAAATAGAAACCGTATAAAATTCCTATGGTCGCTTTTAGGCCGTTGATCTTCCCATAAAGGTGGATTCCCCTGCAAGGCGGGGGGTAATTGGATGCATTGTCTGGACCATCCATCGATATAACATATTGATATAGTGTCAGTTGCATCAGCTTGGCCTATGCCTGCTCGGTGCGAAGGGGGGGGTAATTTGATGGTAGGGAGATTTACCAAGGATCAAATCGTCACGCGCCTTCGCATCGAGCGCGAAGCGTCACGGGCAATATACGATGCACTCTGCGGAAGCGGGATTACAGCCAAGTTCGCCGCCCGCGGTGGGGCCGACCTCGTCACCACGTTCAATTTAGCTTACTACCGGATGCAAGGGCTGAGCTCGATGGCGGGCTATCTGCCAATCGGGGACGCGAACGCGATTACCCTTGAGCTTGGGGAAAGGTTTGTTCTAAGAGCTGTGAAGGAATGCCCCGTTATCGCAGGGGTCTTGGGGGTGGACCCCACTCGGGAGATGACTCGCTTTGTTGATAGCCTCGCGGCCGCGGGGTTTGACGGGGTGATGAATTGCCCCACCGTCACCCTGATCGACGGGAAGTTTCGTTCCGATCTCGAGGAGACCGGGATGGGATTTTACCTTGAGGTCGAGGTTCTGGGATACGCGAGTCGTAAGGGATTGTTTACCAAGGCGTTTTGCACAACGCCCGATGAGGCGCTCGCCATGGCCGAGGCCGGCGTGGACAATATTATCGTTCATTATGGTAATAGTTCGGGTGGCTCAACCGGGTCGACAACGGTGTTGAGCGCGGACGAGTCCGCCCAAAGGGCGGCGGCGGTTCTTGACGCCATGGTTCCCAGGTACCCGGACCTCATCTATACCTGTCATGGCGGGTCCATCGAGAATGCTTCTCACTTCGAAGCTCTTCTAAACCGTGAGCCCCGCTTCGATGGCTACGTCGGGGGCTCTTCGGCGGAGAGACTTCCAATCGAGGACTCCGTTACCGCTTCGGCCAAAGCGTTCAAATCGGTGAAGCTCGAAAAATAGTCCATCCGGAGCATTATTTAAACTCAATTGATTGATGGGTTTTAGTGTGGTTGAAGTGGCCGTCGCCGTTTTGGCGACGTTAAACAGCAAGAAGGAAGAGGCGCGCTTTGTCTGCGATGCCCTTTCCCGGGCGGGAGTCCGCCCCCTGTTGGTGGATCTTTCTATGCGGCCCAACGAGGTCGAGTGAGCTTCGGTCACCGGTGGGGAACTGGCGGGGATCGCGGGCTATTCGTGGGACGATTTGGCGGATATGGATCGAGTCTACTCCGCCGAGGCGATGGTCGAGGGCGGAAGAATATTTCTTCTCGACAAATACCGGGCCGGTGATTTTATGGGTGTTATCGGAGTGGGCGGGGCCAACGGGTCTTCGATGCCCTGCGCCCTGATGCGGTCGCTTCCGCTTCTATTTCCCAAGGTGATGGTCAGCCTCGTCGCGGCCACGGCCGCCGTTCAGTGGTTTGTCGCTGAAAGCGATATCGTCATGTTTCCCTCAGCTGGGGATTTGTCCATCAATCGAATCACCCGAGCCGTGATGGAAAACGCTGCCTACTCAGTGGCCACGATGGCCAAGGCGCGCGCCGAAAAAAAAAGACCTGGACAAGGAATGTCCCCCTTTGGTGGGCGTGTCTTCTTTCGGTGGCACGGCGGGTTGTGTTGATCGAGTGACTGATAAGCTGATAGCGTGCGGCTACGAAGTGATTCATCTCCACGCATCGGGCCCGGGGGGGCGGATCCTGGAGTCTCTCGCGGGGTTGGGGGAGCTTGCCGGTGTCATCGATATAACCATTCATGAGCACACCGACTTGATTGTCGGTGGTGTTTATAGCGCGGGGGAGGTGAGGCTCAGGACCGCGGGAGAGGCCGCTTTGCCTCAGATGGTGGTTCCGGGCGCCACCGACCATTCCAACTTTTGGGTGGGCGACGTTCCGGATTCTTTCAGGGAGCGTGAATTTTTTCGGTACAGTCCCGAAAACGTCTTGATGCGGACGAATGCCGAGGAATTTGATGCATTAGGCCGTTTGGTAGCAGAAAGACTGAATGATGCCCGGGGTCCGTTTGCCGTCATGATTCCCCTTCATGGATACAGCGCACACACCAAACAAAAAACATGCGATTTCGACGGCCGCGAAATGGGGTCCTGGTACCAACCGGAAACCGGTCGTGTATTTACTGCATCCTTGCAAAAGCACTTAAAAAAAGGGCGTATCGAAGAATTTGATTTGCACGTCAACGATGTCGAATTCGCCGATGCTTGTGTAAATGCTTTTCTTGAATTAATGACAGAACCAGGCTAGTCCTATTCCTCCCTGAGTAATGACGAGTGAAGATATCATTTTTGCGGGATGAATTTATTCAAGATGGAGATATTGGATGGCGTTTGAAACTCTTCTGGAGCATTTCGAGACGGATGTTCTCATCGTTGGGGGTGGTGCGGCAGGTACGATGGCGGCTTTCGAATGCGCCGAAACCGGCCTCCGGGTGATTCAGGCGACAAAGGGGCGCGCCACGAGCGGGACCACAACCGTCGCCCGGGGGGGGTTCGCCGCCGCCATGGCCGAAGGGGACGACCCGGAACTCCACCTCCGGGAAATTCTCAAATTCGGCGGCGAGCTCATTGACCCCGAGTTGGCGGGGGTTTGGGTGAATGACATCATCGAGGTGGTAAATGACCTGAGAGCTTGGGGCGCCGAGTTTATTTTGAACAAGCAGGGAAATCTCGATCTCAAAATGTTCCCCAGCCATTCCTTCCCCAGAGCGGTCCATCATTACGACACCACCGGGAACATGGTGACCAAGACCCTCTCTCGAAAACTTCGAGCCGATGCACGAATCGGGCAGCACCCGCACACCGCAATCGTCGACCTGTTCGTGATGGGCGGAAGGGTGGTGGGCGCATGGGGGGTGAATTACTCGAGCGGCACGCTCGTTGCCTACCAGGCGAGAGAGGTTATCTTATGCACGGGCGGGGGCAGCGGTCTTTTTTACGTCAACGATAATCCTCCACAGGTGACGGGAGACGGTTATGTGCTCGGTTTTCGGGCGGGGGCGCCTCTCTTGGGCATTGAAATGATCGATTTTCAGGCCATGTGCTGCGCTCCCGAGGAACTCTTCGGTTTTGCGCCTCATCCGACGGGATTTATCAACGCGGGTGCTGTGTTCCGGAACCGGGAAGGGGAGGAGTTTTTAAAGCGCTATTTTCCCGATACGGCGGAAAAAAGCACGAGGAGCGAGGTGATCCTCGCCATGGCCAAGGAGATTCACGCCGGACGTGCGGGGCTGACGGGCGGAATCTTCATGGACGCGACAAAAGTTCCCGAGGAAGTGATTCAAAAGCAGATCCCGCACGTTTATAAAACTTGTCTCTCCCGGGGTATCGATATCCGAAACACCCCCCTCGAGGTAGCTCCCGGCAGCCACACCTGGCTGGGCGGCATCAAAATCGACGCCGACGGAAAAACAACGGTTCCGGGCCTTTGGGCGGCGGGCGAGACGGGCGGCGGAATCCACGGGGGAAACCGGATAGGCGGCTCCGCCCTTTCGGCCTCGTTGGTCTTCGGCAGAAGGGCGGGCAGAGCTGCCGCGGCCGGGGCGAAGAACGGTGAAAAGGTGCCGGGCAAGGTGTCTATACCCGAGGCCGAGCAGGCCTGGCTGGAGGACTTACTGGGCCGAAGGGAGGGCCCCCTCCAGGGCGAGGTTCGCGTGAAATGCCGGATGCTCGCCCACGAGAAGCTTGGCCCTATCCGGGAGGCTGGGGGGCTCTCGGAGGCCCTGGCCGAATACGAGCGGATCGAGCGCGAGGATATCCCCCGGATGCGGCTGGCCGATGAGGCCTGGAGTTCCGACAAGGTACGCGGTCAGGAGCTCGAGAGCGCCTTGTCCGTGCGGAATCTGGCCCTCCTGGGCCGCCTTCTGGGCACGGCCGCCCTTGAGCGCACCGAGAGCCGGGGCGCCCATTTCCGCCTCGACCACCCCGAACCGGACGAGGCTGCCTGGCGGGCCGTCACCCGGCTCGAGCGCGGAGAGGGCGGGCGCATCGACTTCCAGGCCGACCCGGTCTGAGACCGCTCCTGCGGAGGGCAAGGGGGGGCTGAGGGGGATATCCCGATAATAGACGGAAATTTGGGCGATTTATAAAGTTTATAGCATGTATAACAATCGGTTACGCGCGAATAATTAACCTACTAAATTACCTTAAACCCTATAAGGCGTTGAATTTCAAAAGGAGACGCATTATGCTAAAGGCGAAATCAAAGCCGAAACCAAAGCCGAAAGCCAGACCGAAAGCCAGACCGAAAGTAGGCGTCGTCGGACTCGGCAACATGGGGGGCGGCATCGCCCGTAATCTCGCACGGGCCGGGCTCCCCCTCGCCGTCTGGGACACCGCCCCCCGGGCCATGAAACCCTTCGCCGGTCATAGCAACGTCACCGCCCTTCACCCCGGCGAGATGGCGGGGTGTTGCGCCGCCATCATCTTCGTCGTCCCCGCCTCGCCCGAGATCGACGCCCATTTGAAGGGCAAATCCGGCGTCCTTGCCAACGCCGATGCCAGGCCCGCTAATTCCGCACGCCTCGCCCTCTACGACTTCACCACCTCCGACCCCGCCTACACCAAGCGCCTCGCCCGCCGCGCCGCCAAAAAAGGCGTCGACTACCTCGACGCCGGCATGAGCGGAGGCGCCGCCGGGGCCGCCGCCGGTACCCTCACCCTCATGATGGGCGGCGACAAAGCGGCCCTCTCGCGCACCCGCCGCTACCTCAAGCCCTTCACCAACAAAATCTTTCACCTCGGCCCCTCGGGCTCGGGCCACACCCTCAAACTCATTCACAACATGGTCTGCCACTCCTGCTTCATGGCCACCGTCGAGGGCGGGAGGATGGCCGAGCGCGCCGGCCTCGACCTCGCACAGATGATCGAGGTCTTCAACGTCGCCAACGCCCGGAGCTACGCCTCCGAGGTCCGCTTCCCCAAACACATCCTGAACAAAAAATGGGACGCCAAATCCCGCGTCTACAACCTCCACAAGGACCTCGGCATGGCCGTCGCCCTGGGTAAATCCCTCGGCACCGAAGTCAGCCACGGCGAAGCCACGCTCGGTTTTTTGAAAAAGGCGATAGCGATGGGCATGAGCGAGAAGGATTATGCGCTCTTGTATCGGGATTTCGAGAAGATCAGGAAGGCGAGGAAGAAGAAGTAGGGGCCAACGGTTCCCACGGCGAAGCTTCCCGCCTTGGCCGGGGGAAGCTACCCTCTCCTTCCTCCAAAAAGCCATCGCCATGGGAATGAGCGAGAAGGATTACGCGCTGCTGTATCGGGATTTTGAGAAGATCAGGAAGACGAGGAAGGAGTAGGAGCAAATTTTCCATTTTTCTGCAATGATTAAATTGTGACTTTTGCAAATTAAGAGTCCAATTGGACGTTAAGTCTTTGAGATTTATATGTTTGTTGGATGTTTGGCTTTGATTGGGTCAAATTAAATGGCAAAGAAAACCAATAGTCGCAGTCGGGCTGGGTCAAGATCCGGGGAGCACACCAAAGCCGACCCGCTTTTCCTGAATGTCCAGGAGCCGGCTCTTCAGCTCGGGCCAGACGCTGTCGCCCGGGAACCGGGGGGAGGAATCCTGGATCGTCTCGTCGATGGCGAAATGCTCCTCGATCCCTATCTTTCCTTTCATGATTTCCTCCTCCGGCGGCGGACCGCCGCCGGCTCGGCCGTTCGAATAGCGTTTATTAATTTTAGCAGGGTCGGCCCGAATTCACATTCCCGAAACATTACTGTAATTCGCCCCTAACACGGGGGAGGCAGGATAGCGGGTGAGATTAGTGAGCCAGCCTCCTTGGCTGGCTCCAAGCCCATGATTTAGAGGCAAATCGCCCGTTATCCGGAGCTTTTGGGGATAGGAGGGGAGCGATGAGCGCCGTAAAAGAGAATAATATCGCCAGGAGGGCATTCGCCCTGAATTTCAAGAATTACCAGGGGGGGGTCTACGGCTTCGAGGAGTGGTTCGAGAAGTTGAAGGAGCTTGAGGCGGTTTTCGGGCCCGAGCCCTGGCCGGGTCCCGGCGACTACGGGCATCCTGCCTAGAAGTCATTTCGTAACCCATTCCCGAGGTTTCCACCCCTGTGAGAAGGCCGATAAAATCAAGGCCTTTGACGGACGAAGATTCCGCGAAAGAGGTTATGAAATGACCTCTAGGGCCTCCGGCCCAGGGTAGTTCGCCTACCGTCATCCGGCCCAGGAACCAGCTATTCCCTTCTAAAATCCCGCCAAAAAATCCGCCAAAATCCTTCGATCTTGACGGAACGACCCCCAACCGGCAAAATCCTTCGATCCTCGCGGAACGACCTATGCCGCCCGCAGGGCCTAGTCCGCCAGGGGGTCGTGAGCGATGTTCTCGGCGCGCTGGAGCTTGAGCAGGACGGCGCGGCCCTTCTTGTCGGGGTCCTTGTCCCGCTCGGGCTGGATCAATTTCCCATAAATCTCATCGCGCATCGGGCCCTCGGTATGGACCGAGGCGGTGCCGTAAAAGCGCGCGACGCCGCCCTTGGGCAGGAGCTCGCGGATGTTGGGGTTCCTGAAGAAGACGGTCACCAGGGAGCCGTCGGCGACCTGGTCGTGGGTGGTGCCGCTCCCGCGGTCCCAATAGGCGAGGGTGTCGCCGTCATGGACGAGGACGCTGCCGCGCGGGCTGATCTGGACCCAGCCGCCGGGCTGGACGGTGCCGACGATGCAGACGTTCTCGGGATAGGCGGCGTTGATGTGCTCGTGAAGATTTTCGGGGATCATGGCCATTGAAGGTCTCCCGGCGGCTCGACCGCCCCGTGGGCGCGGCCGTCTCGTTTGTGTGCTTCGCACATAAAATTCTGGATGGTTGCAATGCCGCAGCATACCACGGCGGCCGCTCTATTGGCGGGCGCTCCTATGGGAAGTGGGCTCGTCTAGCGAGGTCGCCTGTGGGGACGTAGAAAACCCCTTCTCCCGCCGGGGGAAGGTTGGGATGGGGGCAAAAGCCTTCGTTCCTGCCGGAACGGACCCGCAGGGGCGAATCGGCTTTAGTTTCGGCGAATCGGGCCGATAAGTTAAGTATCGGGACGGAGATAGCGAGCGGAACTCCCGAAACCGTCCCTGTACCGCCCTCGCACCCGGAGGAATTGAGAGAAAATGTATTCAACACCATCCCGGAGCCTCCGCAGCGGCTCCACAGGGGCCCGCAAGAGCGAGAACGCCACGAGCCTGATCAACCCGCTCAGCTTCGTTGAGTGCCGGGACGACGACCGCCGCGAGCAGATCGAGCTTCGCCGCTGGATGAAGGTCGAGGTCAAATCGCTCGAAAACGAGAAACTCGCCAGCTAGCGCGGCGGCCCTCTCCTTCGCCGCCCGGTGCGGACAGCACCTGTCGCGGGCGGCGCCCGGCTTTCCTCCGCCAGAGGGGAGCTTCCGAAGCCGGGTTTTCAGGTATCGAAACCTCCCCAAGACCGGGTTTTCCAGAGACGAAATTTCCTGAAATAAAAAAAATTCTGAAACCGAAACTTCTCCCAGACCGAGCCTCCCCGGGGCGGTGCCTCCGAATCGGCTTTTATGACCCCCTGACATGCTTTCGCCAGACGCCATGTAATTTGGCGGGCCGGATGGTATAATCCCTCGTTGTTTTCCGCTCAACCCGTTTTTTCTGGGTTCCGGCGAGGCGCTAGATAATGACCGAAGGGGCGATGCATAGCCTGGTGACGTGAAACGATTTGGACGGTCTGGTGAGCGGGGTGCTGCTCCGCCACATGGACATGATCGACGAGGTCGCCTTCGTTCATCCCAAGGACATGCAGGATGGCAAGATCCCCGTCTCCTCGCGGGACATCACCACGAACCTCCCCTACGTCAAGGGCGTCCACCTGGTCATCGACCACCACGCCAGCGAAGCCGTGCGCATCGGGGAGCGGAGCGACTACATCAACGCTCCCGACGCGGCCTCGGCCTCGGGGGTTGTCTATGAGTTTTTCGGCGGCGAAGATAACTTCCCGCCCAAGTTCGGGAGGCTCCTCGATGTCGCTGACAAGGTGGACACGGGGAATTTCTCCTGGAACGAGGTGCTCTACCCGGACGGCTGGGTGCTCCTCAGCTTTTTGCTCGACCCGCGGACGGGCCTCGACCAGTACAAGGATTTCAGCGTTTCGGCCGAGGAACTCATGCGCCAGTTGATCGATCACTGCCTCGACATGACGGCGGACTAGATTCTGGCGCTCCCCGACATCGTGGAGCGCTCGCGCCTCTACTTCGAGCACGAGGATGATTTCAAGGAGCAAATCGGTCGGTGCGAGTCCATTCACAGGAACCTCGTCGTCCTCGACCTCCGGCGCGAGGACCTCGTCTGGCTGGGGAACCGGTTCATGGTTTACGCGCTTCACCCGGACCAGAACATCTCCATTCACGTCCTGCGGGGGAAGGTCGAGGGGACCACCGTCTTCGCCACCGGCCGCTCGATCGCCAACCTGAGCTCGAACACCAACGTGGGCGCGTTGATGCTCGAGTACGACGGGGGAGGCCACTAGGCCGCCGGCACCTGCCAGATCGAAAACGAGCGGGCCGACGAGGTCCTCGAACAACTCATCGAGCGCATCAACGCCGACGGGTAGGATGCCGGGCGCTATAGAACTTTCCTTTTTCAGTTTTCTTTTTCGGTTCTCTTTTGCAATTCGGGGAGGCTGTCATGGCCAAGGTTCACCACCTCATGCCAAAGGGCATGTTCGCTCGCGTCAAGGACGGAAATCCGATTTACACCTCGGTCATCGTCGTCGAGGCCGCCGATCATGCGCGGATTCATCTCGCGGGCCAGGTATCCGCCGATGAAAGCGGCGCCCTGATGGGGCGGGGCGACATGCGCGCCCAGATCCAGCGGGTCTGCGAGTGCATCCGGGCGGGGCTCGAGGCCGTGGGCGCGGATTTCGGCGACGTTGTCCGCACGGTGACCTACACCACCGACGTCGAAGAGTATTTCCGCTGCCAGGACGTGCGGTTCGAGTATTTCACCCATCCGGCCCCGACGAGCACCCTGCTGGGCGTCTCGCGCCTCGCCGATCCGGATTTCCTCGTCGAAATCGAGGCCGAGGCCGTGATCGATTCGGGCCGCCTGAAGCTCTCATGAGCGGAAGTTCCCCGAGGAGAAGGGTGTCCTGTGCCGGATCGGAGACGCGCCCGCCCCGTTTTGAGTGAAACTTCCCGATGAGAAACTGGACCAAAACCCTCGCCGCCGTATTTGCCCTCTCTGGCGCGTTTTTGGTCGCCTTCGCGTTTATGGGCGGCGAATTCCTGGGCGACCGCCCGATCTGGATCGCCGTGGGGACCGGCCTCGGTGTGCTGGGCGGCGTCATGTGCGGGTGCTGACCCCAAGCGCGGGAGGGGTGGAATCCGGGCGGCGCTGCCTCACCCGGAGCGGATGTTAAAACGGCGCAATTTGAAACCGGCGGGCGTCCTGCTCCTCGAGAACGGCATCGAGTAGATACTGAACGTTGTTGAAATCCCTCAAGTCCTGAGCCGTTTGCAGATCGTCGATCAAATCCGAACACATTTCATCGATTTCCCTGTTCGTCATTTCAAAAATTGGTTTCAAACAGGCAGCGTTCATTTCCGCGGCTCCAATCCAAGCGGTGAAAAAGGGCGGTTCCTCGTTTCACCATTTGAGATTGGGGCATTCGGGCTCCTGGATTGCTATATTTTCGCTATGGAATTGTAAAGAGATATATCCCATCATTGCAAATTTCTTTTTTAATGACAAACCGCTATTTTTATTGGTGAACCGAAAACGGGCCTAGAGTAATAATTTCCCGGATACCCTTAAATAATCAAAAATATATTGTATGGGAACAAAGTTGCGAGCAAGTCTCTTTGCATCAGCAATCTGGAATGGGGTCATTCTTTTCTCAATAATATCCCTATTCTTTTGTCCACCTTTGTTCCCGTTCGCTGCGGATAGATTGAACCACATATGTGAAAGGACATAATCTTTTGGAACACCAAGTCCTTTGCGATACATCCAACCCAGATTGAACTGCCCAAGTGCGTATCCCTGTTCCGCACTTTTGCGGTACCACTTGACCGCAAGTTTGTAGTCCTTTGGAACACCCCATCCATTGTCATTCGGAATTATGCGGCAACGCTATCAATCTAACAAATTCCGGTCTATTTACCCTTCCTCGGCGGTGCCTCCCGCCGAGAAGTCCATAAAGTGCGCTGAAAGATCCCTCTGAGGCGGCTCCTATAGCCAAAATCACGGTGC
>PVBE012261338.1_pt1 | contig 28832 bp, 21 predicted proteins | sample 1631181 | NCBI WGS metagenome assembly PVBE01 (sample SAMN08397723, study PRJNA350692) | Marine metagenome, whole genome shotgun sequencing project. | isolation source: water | place: Pacific Ocean | collected 2012-04
GGACACAAGACTGTACCTGACTTGGCCGCTACGACGTCGAAAAGTCCTTGCAACGCGGGAGCCATCCACACAGGACATTCAGAAGGCCGTCGCAAAAGATCGGTTAATGACCCAAAGCGGACATCTCGACAGACAGGGTGCTGGTTAAAATATCGTGCTCGAAAACGCATCCAGGCGCGCACCCAGCCGACAAGGTGAAGACGGCTACAATCTTTATCCATTGAAGAAAACGCATCATGTGAAGGCCTTCAGGGATGGACAACAAAAACTGTGCGCCGCCCGAAATTCCTAATCTTACCATCGGCGGAATGAACGCGAATCTCCACCGTGTGCTTGCCCTCGGGGACCGAGGCCGAATCCCAGTCAAAATAAAAGCCGATCCGTGGATGGTTGGGATCCGTGGATCCGGGCATGTGACGCAGCACCCTCGAATTATTTCTGCCATAGATAGCAGGGGCCACCACCTTGCCGTCCACCACCGCCTCAACCTTGCCGACCCCAACGGCGTCATCCACTACCCAACCCTGGAAATAGACCATGCCTTTCAGTGTGTTGCCTCGCTTTGGCCGTGCCATGTAAGCCGATGGAAGGGTTGGGCAGTTGCCAGGACCGCGAGACCGCTCGTCGCGATCATGCGGCTCTCTCACCCGACCGGCGTAGAAAAGTAAATTCTTTCGCCCCCCAGGAAGCTCGAAAGCGCCAAGGTGTTGGAGATTGTCGAATGAGCCGCAAACGCCGGCCCGCCAAGCAATTTCCGAATCGGATCCGAACCAGAAATCCATGTCCTCAACGACGATCAGGGCGTCGGCCCCGGCGCGTTTCAGCCGCAAGCTGTCTTCATCCAGGCCCCAAATGACATATTGTTTATCAATTCCCTCCTGGCGGTTCTTGGGGTGATCGAGCGTGTAAACACCGCCTTGCGGCTGGAAGATGAAGTCCAGTTCTGAGCCCACTCGATAATTTCTGGCGGCCAGGACCACATCCTCTTGATGGCCGTCGAAATTTTCATCGAGATAACGATTTAGCGGCTCCTTCAGCAACGACCATTTGACCAAGTCGTGGCGCACATAGCGATAGAGGAAATCGGGAAACAGTGATGCTGGCCAGGCGGCGGCGGCCAGATAAAAAATGCTGCCGGAAACGACCAGGGCACCGGTGCCCGGAACCAGCCAGCGCAAGACCCTGCGGGCCCTCGTGTTGGCGAACCCGCGAAGAACGCCCGGCAAAAAAACAAAAAGCGGTATGTAACCGGCGGCGGGCCAGTGAACATGCATTCGCTGAAGATCGGAAAAGGGTGCGAGAACGGCGTAAAAGCCTATGTAGACAATGCTAATGGCGACCAACAGGGCGGCGGCGTCGTCTCCCGCTCGCGCCCGGCGCACGCCGTGGAACAACGCGCCCATGAGGGCAATGAACAGTAACGGTGTCACTACCAGCATCTGCTCTAAGGGAAAAAGGAAACCGTTGGCCTGAAAGGTCCAGGGATTGCGGTCCACCACCTGAAACTGAAAGGACGCCATCTCGTAACTGACGTTGAAGATGATGAGCGGTAAAGTGCCCAAGGAGGCGATCCCGGCGGCCATCCACAGGCCCTTTCTGGGCCAAAGGCTTCGGCCTTTGCGAGTGACCAGCAGATATGCCATCAGGCCAAGGCCGAAGGGGGCGAACCGGTAATGGGTGGTTAATCCCAAGGCGCAAAAAACACCTACCATCAACCAGGTGGCCATGGCGTTCGTGCGGCGGGCGCGCTCGAAAGCAGCCAACGCCAGGACCGTGAACAAGATCATCGGTGGGTCCATGTAGGCCGCGCCCATGACGCTGGTGATAGGCATGACCAGAGAAATGCCGGCCGCCAGCACTGCGTCACGCTGTCCCACCAGCGGCTGGGCCAGCAGATAAATGGCAAAGGGAAGGACCGCCACGATAAAAAGATGAATCGATCTGACGCCGAATAGGGTTTCGCCGAAGACAAGGGTCCCTGCCCGGATCAACAGCGGCGTCATTGGCGGTGCTTGAGTATAGCCGAAGGCGGGACGCAAGGACGCCTGCCAGTAGGTGGCCTCGTCGTAGAAGAGATCAAGGTTGGCGGCGATCAAGAACTTGGCGACCCATAGGGCGGCGTAGAAGATGGCGATGGTCCACAAAACACCGTCGCCGGCGGTGGACTGGCGGGTGTCAGACATCTTTAGGATTTCCGAACATCACCATCTATTTAGCCTCGCCTATTTCAAGACGCGTCGCTGCAGTTTTTATTAACGGGGCCGTAATTATCTAATCCGGTACGCAGAATAATAACGAACCTGACGAAAAAGAGTCGATTTGAATAGTCGTTAGCGGTCCCCGCGCTTGTCCGATTTTGACGAAGTGGACGGCTCCCACCCAATGGCCTCGCAATGTCCGCTTATGGCTATTAGCGGACTCTTTTCCGAAGGGTGATTTATGTCCGCTTACCCCCTGAAAGCGGACATAACCGAAAGGTGGGATTAAGGTCTGCTGAGGATCTGAGACTTTTGGCAATCCCTGATCATCGCAACCGGTCGTACTCATCGGGGGCGAAATTGCTGACTTGGATGACGGCGTCGCGCAGACGTTCGGCTTCCTCAATCAGCTCGCTTTCTGTTTTCGTGAGGATGCCCTCGCCTAGGGCCACCGCGGTCATGGCGGTGACCTGGTCCTTGGCCAGACGTCCGTCGCGCCGGGCTTTATCAAGCTTGGCGTATGCAGGCGCGGCGTCCCGAATGCGCCCGAAGGCATGTTCCAGGGCGCCCAATCCGGGATCGTCCGGGCCGGGATGGAAGATATCCGCCGTCAGGGCGTCGCGGACATTCATGTCGGTGGTAATCGCCTCGGCGACGGCATCGATTTGGCGGTCGGTTAGCGCATCCCGGGTGGCGCCGAAGGGGAAGGTCAGCAGTTTCGCCATCCCGGCGGCGAAGCGGTTGGGCAGGTTGGCCAGAACGCCCAGAAGCGCGCGCTCGGTTTCCAGCAGGGCGTGGGTGCAGGTCCAGTCGAGCAGCGCCCATTGGTTTTGCGGGCGGCCCTGGTCGTGGAAATGTTTCAACGTCGCCGTCGCCAAGAACATCCAGGCGAAGGCATCCGACAAACGGCCGCTCAAATACTCCTTGCGTTTGAGCGCGCCGCCCAGGGTCCCGAGCGCGACATCGGCAATCAGCGCGAAGGCCGCCGAGAAACGCGCCAGGTCCTTGAAATGGCGGGACTCAAGGCCGCCGGTGGGCGACGATGCCAAGCCGCCGCCGGTCAGGCCCAAGGCGAAGGCACGGGCGGCATTCTTGGCGATGTGCCGGATATGGCCGAAGAAAGCGGCGTCGAAGGCCCGGAGGTCGCCGCCCTGAACGGCTTGCATCTCATCCAGGACGAAGGGATGACAGCGGATCGCGCCCTGGCCGAAAACGATCAGCGACCGGGTCAGGATGTTGGCGCCCTCGACGGTGATGCCGATCGGCATGGCGTCGTAGGGGCGGGTGAAGATATTTTCGGGTCCCCGGCAGATCGCCGCACCGGCATGAATGTCCATGGCGTCATTGATGCAAAGCCTGGATCCTTCCGTCAGGTAGGCCTTGACCACCGCCGAAATCACCGATGGTTTTTCGCCGGCATCGACGGCGCCAAACGCCAGCCGGCGTCCGGCATTCATGAAATAGGCATGGCCGGCAATGCGGGCGAGCGGTTCGCGAACGCCTTCGAACTTGCCGATCGGCATGCCGAACTGTTCGCGCACGGTGGCATAGGCGCTGGTCGAGCGGGCGGCGAGTTCGGCGGCGCCGAGGGATTGCGAGGGCAGCGAGATGCTGCGTCCGGCGGCCAAGGATTCCATCAGCATCCGCCAGCCGTTGCCGGCGCCGTCCTGCCCGCCGATGATATAATCCAGCGGCACGAAGACGTCGTCGCCGAAAACGGGTCCGTTCTGGAACGGCACGCCCATCGGGTCGTGCCGGTTGCCGATGTCCATGCCCGGCGTGTCGCGGGGAATCAGCGCACAGGTGATGCCGATATCTTCCTCTTCGCCCAACAGATGGTCCGGGTCGAACAGCCGGAAGGAGAGGCCGATCACGGTGGCCACCGGCGCCAGGGTGATATAGCGCTTGTTGTAGGTCAGGCGGATGCCGGTGATCTCTTTGCCGTCCCACATGCCCTTGCAGACGATGCCTTGGCTCTGGCCATTGGCGGCATCGCTGCCGGCGCCCGGCTCGGTCAAGGCGAAGCACGGGATGTCTTCGCCGCGCGCCAGACGGGGCAGATAGTGGTTCTTCTGCGCATCGGTGCCGTAATGCACCAGCAATTCGCCGGGCCCCAAAGAATTCGGCACCATGACGGTGACGGCGGCGGTGACGCTGCGGCTCGACAGCTTGACGACGACCGCCGAATGGGCGTGGGCGGAATACCCCAAGCCGCCGAATTCCTTGGGGATGATGATGCCGAAAAACCCCTGGTCCTTGATGAAAGACCAAATCTCAGGGGCTAAGTCGCGGTCCTGGTTGATCTGCCAGTCGTCGAGCATTCGGCAAAGTTCCTCGCACGGCCCATCGAGGAAAGCCTGTTCTTCGTCGGTCAACGGCTTGATGTCGAAATCGAGCAGCTTGCGCCAATCCGGTTTTCCGGAAAACAATTCGCCGTCCCACCACACGGTGCCGGCTTCGAGCGCGATCCGTTCGGTTTCTCCCATCGTCGGCAGGGCGCGCCCGACCATTTTCATTATCGGTGCCGAGATGATCGGGCGACGGATCATCGGAACACCGAACAGGGCGATCAGCCCGGCGCCGAGGAGCAACAAGATCAAGGTCAATGTGGTCATGGTTACTCTCCTGCTCAGTTCCTGAGCGGTTTGCCCGTCTTCAGCATCTGTTCGACACGGGCCTTGGTCTTTGGCGTGCGGGCGAGTATGAGGTTGGCGTCTCTCTCCAGCCTTAACAGTTGCTCTTCGGAAACCGGAATCAGAGCATCCGTGTTGCCGCCGCTCAGCACTCCAGCCAGTTGGTGGGCGATGACGCCGTCATGGGGCGAGGCGACGCCCTTATTGATGAAATCCCGCACACCGAGGTCGAGCGCGGTCTGGCCGGTCGGTCCCGGCAGATGTAATTCATAGGGTTCGGGCGGCGAATAATCGTCGGCCATTTTAAGGGCGCGCGCCTTGGCCGCCGCCAGCACCCGGTCCTGGTTCATGACGACATTGTCGGTGGGGCGCAGGAACAGGAAATCCCTCGCTTCCATCGCCGACTTGGCGACCTGGGCCATGGCGATAGGCTCGAACGCCTTCATTACCGGCGGCATCGGGCCGCCGGGGCGATCCTTGGAGGCGGACCAGCGGCCCAACAGTTCCTTGCAGCCGCCCCAGCCGGGAACGATGCCGACGCCGGCTTCGACCAAGCCGATATAGGTTTCCGCATGCGCCTCGATGGCGTCGCAGTGCAGCAGCACTTCGCAACCGCCGCCAAGGGCCATGCCGGACGGCGCGCCGACGACGGGGAAGGGGGCGTACTTCAACCTGGCGAATGTTTCCTGACCGCGTTTCAGCACCCAGCGGACGAACGGCCACAGGTGCAACTTGGCGCCGTACAGCAACATCGCAATATTGGCGCCGACGGAAAAATTACTGGCGTCATTGTGGATGACCAGGGCCTTGAAACCGCGGCCGGGTAATTCCTTCACCGCCTTGTCGATCATCCACAGGATAAACGGGTTCAGCGAATTCATTTTCGAGGTGAATTCCAGGCAGGCGACGCCGTCACCAATATCCCACAGGCTGGCCGACATGTTCCGCGCAATCGGCGGGCCGGCGCGTTTGACGTCTTCCAGCAACAGCACGCCGTCAGGACGCCGGACGTTTTCATAATCGGTACCGGAAAACAGCTGTAGTTGCCCGTCACGGACACGATAAAACGTGCCATCACCGACGGCGCCCAGAAGAGGCGGGACGCTCAAGCCGTGGTCCGCAATCGCCGCCGCCAGCCAGGCCGGACCCAGCTTGTCGATCAGTTCGAACGGTCCAGTTTTCCAGTTGTATCCAAGCCGCATGGCGCGGTCGACGGACTCGGGATCGTCGGCGATTTCCGGCACCAGGGAGGCGGCATAGGCAAGCGTTGGAATTAATACGGAACGGGCATAACGGCCATCGGCGCTATCAAATTCCAGCGTTGCCCTGAGCCCGCCTTTCTTGGCCGCCGTTGCCGCCGCCGGTTTCGGGCGCAGCGCCGGGGCATATTCACCGGTTTTGAGGTCGATGACCTCTTTGATCTTGCCGCCGCCCTCGGTGTTGAGCCGGTAAAAGCCGCCTTTGCCCTTACGCCCGGTGTAGCCGTCTTCGATCATCCGGGCGAGAAGGTCCGGCGCCTTGCCCAGAGAATGAAAGGGGTCGTCGGCGGGCAGCGCCTCATCGAAGCTGGTCAAGATATGCGGCATCAGGTCGAGGCCGACCAGGTCGAGAAGCCCGAAAATACCGGTCCGGGGAATCCCGGCGGGGCGCCCGAGCACGGCATCGGCTTCCTCGACGCCGATACCCTGACCGAAGGCTTCGGTGACCGCCGCCTGCAGCCAGAAGGTGCCGATGCGGTTGGCGATAAATCCCGGCGTGTCCTTGGCGGTTACCACGCTTTTTCCCATCTGCGCGTCGGCAAAATCACGAACACGGGATTCCATGGCGGGATCGGTGTCAGGGCCGGCGACGATCTCGAACAGCCGCATGTAACGTGGCGGATTAAAAAAATGAGTAATGAAAAAGCGCCTAACCAAATCGTCATCCATTCCCTCGGACAACACCCGAAGCGGCAGGGTAGAGGTGTTGGAACTGACGATGGCGTCCGCCTTCAGGTGCGGGCCTAAGGAACGGTAAAGGTCTTGCTTGATGTCGGGTTTCTCGATGATGGCCTCGATAATCCAGTCACAATCTTCGATCAGCGCAAGGTCGTCTTTCGAACTGCCCGGGGTGATCCGCTTGGCGACGGTGGGGTGCATGAAGGCGGCGGGTTGGGCCTTCTTCATTTTTTCGATCGCGCCTTTTGCAGCGTCGGCGACGACATCCAGCAGCACCACATCGGCGCCCGCATTGGCGGCCTGGGCGGCGATGCCGGCGCCCATGACGCCGGCGCCGATGACGCAGACCTTGCGGATAGGGCTCATGATACGGATTCCAGGACGGTGGCGATGCCCTGGCCGCCGCCGATGCACTGCGTCGACAAGGCATAGCGGCCGCCGTCACGTTTTAGAATCTGCGCCGCCTTGCCGGTGATGCGCGCCCCGGTGGCGCCCAGCGGATGACCCAGCGCCAAGGCGCCGCCGTCGATATTAATTTTGGCAACGTCCAGCCCGAGGTCTCGGATCGAGGCCAAGGACTGGCTCGCGAACGCCTCATTGAGTTCGATGACGTCCAGGTCCGCGGCGGTAATGCCGGCCCGCTTGAGTGCCTTTTTCGAAGATCCCACCGGGCCGATTCCCATGATTTCGGGCTGGCAGCCGGAAACGGCGAACGACCGGATTTTGGCCAGCGGCTCGAGGCCGTTTTTGTCGGCGAAGTCTTCGGTGGTTACCAAAACCGCTGACGCGCCATCGGTCAGCGGTGAAGACGTTCCGGCGGTTACCGTGCCGGACTCGGAGAACGCCGGGTTCAGTCCGCCCAGGGTTTCCGCCGTCGTATCTTCGCGGATACAGCCGTCCGCGACGATTTCTCCGGTCTTTGCCTTAATCGCAACGATTTCATCGTCAAGCCGGCCCGATGATTGGGCCACCGCCGCTTTGCCGTGGCTGACAACGGCGAAGGCATCTTGTTCTTCGCGGTCGATGCCGTATTTGACCGCAAGGTTTTCCGCCGTTTCGCCCATCCCCATATAGGCCTGCGGATAACGCTCATAGAGGTCCGGATGCGGCATCGGGTTGAAGCCGGTCATTGGGATTCTGGACATCGATTCGGCGCCGGCGCAGATAAAAGCCTCGCCGGCATCCATTTGTATGGCGCCGGCGGCCATATGGATGGCCTGCATGGAGGACCCACAGAACCGGTTCACGGTGACGCCCCCGACTGAGAGCGGCAGGTCGGCGAGGAAGCCTATCAGGCGGGCCATGTTGAAACCCTGTTCGCCTTCTGGAAAGGCGCATCCGACGATCAGGTCTTCGATCTTTTCGGGGTCGATGCCGGTACGTTGTAACAGCCCCCTAATCACCTGGGACGCCATTTCATCGGGGCGGACACGCGACAGTTCTCCCTTGAAGGCGGGGGTGAAGGGCGACCGGGCATATCCGGCGATGACTACGGGTTTCATGGCGTTAGTTCCTCCTGCTTTTGGCGATGTTCGGAAACCAGTTCTTTTTTCGAGAGCTTGCCGATCATGGTTTTCGGTAATTCGTCGCGAAATTCAACTTCCGCGGGGCGCTCGATGGGATTGAGGTTTTTTGCGGCAAAGCCGAGAAGTTCATCTTCGCTGATGCCGGCGCCGCTTTTCAATTTGACGAAGGCCTTGGGCGTCTCGCCGCGGTATTCATCGGGGATGCCGATGACGATGACCTCGTCGACCTCGGGGTGTTGGTATAGGGCATCCTCGATGATCCGGGGATAGACCTTGAAGCCGGAGCAGAAAATGACGTCTTTAAGCCGATCCGTCAGGAACAAATAGCCGTCTTCGTCAACGTGCCCGACATCGCCGGTCATCAACCAGCCGTCCCGTAACGTCTTGGACGTTTCGGTGGGATTATTCCAGTACCCGGCCATCACCTGTGGCCCCCTGATGGCAAGTTCCCCTCGTTCTCCTGTCGGTACGGAGACATTCGACTTGTCGATATCCCGAATATCCACTTCCGTCCATGGCAGCGGAAGGCCGATGGAATCAGGCTTGTTAGCGGCATCGGGCGGGTTGCAGGCAACGACCGGAGAGGCTTCTGACAACCCGTACCCTTCGACGACCACACAGCCGGTTAGTTTCTCGAAGCTGGCCTTGACCGCCGACGGCAACGGCGCGCCACCGGAAATGCAATAGCGGATGGATGAAAGATCATAACGGTCCAGTCCGTCAAAAATGGTGATGGCGTTAAAAATGGTCGGCACCGCCGGGAACAGGGTGGGGTGGCGGGCGTCAATGGTTTTTAGCACATCCTCGAGATCGAAACGCGGGTGCAGGATCAGTTCCGCCCCCATGGCTACGCCTAAGTTCATCGCGGCGGTCATGGCAAAGACATGAAAAAAAGGAATGGCGCATAGGAATCGTTCACCATCCGGGTCGGGTTCCCCCACCCACAGCCGTACCTGTTGGGTGTTGGCCGAAATGTTGGCGTGGGTCAGCATGGCGCCCTTCGGCGTTCCCGTGGTGCCGCCGGTATATTGCAGCAGGGCGATGTCGGTTTTCGGGTCGATCTCGACCGGATCGGGATCGCTGCCCTGTGAGACCAGTTTGTCGAAAGACCTGATCCGGAGATCCTCGGATATTTCTGCTATTTCGTCCCGTTTGAAGGCGTTGAACAACAGTTCCTTGACCGGTGGTAAGGCGTCGCTAAGCGAACAGATGACAATGGACCGCAAGGCAGTGGTGTTGAGGGCTGCCTCCACCTTCGGAAAAATCGTTTTCAGATAAATCGTCACCATGACGGTGGTGCCGCTGTCGGTAATCTGGTCCTGAATTTCTTTTTCGGTATACAGCGGATTGAAGTTGACCACCGTTGCCCCGGCCTTCATGGCGGCAAAATAACCAATTACATAGTATGGGCAGTTCGGCAGGCAGAGCCCGACGCGATCACCTTTTCGAACCCCTAGATTCTGAAACCCCTTCGCCGCGCGGTTCACCATATCGCCGATTTCGGCGTAGGTGCTGACCTTTCCCATAAAATCAAGGCACGGCCGGCCCGGCCCCCGGGCGACGGAATTGTCCAAAATTGCCTGAATGGGTTTGACCGATGGATGGGCCGGCGGATCATGGCGCGTCCATTTTTTGGGTTCCGGTTCGGCGCGGGCGATAAAGCCCGACAACAATCCGCAGGTGTCGCCGGTGTCTTCGTTGAGAATACCGTGGCGCTTGGAAGGAACCCAATGCAGGGCCTTATCCGTTGTCACCAGCTTGTCGAAGATTTGACGGGCGCTGTCGGGGTCAACCACCGGATCGTCGTCGCCCTGAACGATCAATGTCGGCACGTCGATTTGCGGTAAATGATCCGGCAATTCCCCGGTCATGGCGCGCAGTTGATAGAGGCCATGGATGGGGATGTTGTAGTAGTTAATATCCGGATGTTCGGAAACGTTTTCCCGGAACGGCATGGGGCTTTCGAACGAGGGCATCCAATCGGCCAGTTTGTTCAAGCCATGGACCAACGGAATAAAAATCAGTGTTTTGTTGCGATAGGTTTGCGGCGCCGAAACCGACGCCACGCCGGCTAGTTTATCAGGGTTTTCCGCTGCCAACATCAACGACAAGGCGCCACCGGCGGAAAACCCGACGACAACGATCTGATCGGCGAAGGCCGACAAAATCCGGTACCCCCGGCGGACCGAATTCAGCCATTCAGCCCAAGTCCGTGCTTTCAGGTCCCAGGGCGATGTGCCGTGTCCGGCGAGACGGATCCCCATCACCGCATATCCCTGATCACGGAGACGTTGTCCGAAATCGCTGAGTTCCGCCGGTGATGCCAGGAAACCGTGAACCAGAAGCACGCCCTTTTGAACATGTTCTGGCGGCAACAGCAGATAAGGCGCGCCGCTTTTCGTCGCTGTCTCCATATCGTTGATCTCGCGACAAGGTTCGGTTTTGAAATGGTCGCGGTTCCAGGTATGGGCCCTGAGTTCGTCATCGAACAGCATGAACGCGAGTTCCTGGTCAGAGACCGTGGAACTCTTTTGCAGCGCCGCATCAACGGCGTCTCCGACCGCTGGGATCGGCGCGACCTCATTGGCATAGACGATGACGGGATTTTCTATGCGCACTTCATTGCGTTCATAGTCATGGCAAAGCTTGTCGAGGAAACAATAGGCGCCTGTCGTCTGACCGATGAGGTCGGCTTCCTTGCAGTTGTTGAAGAAACGGTCCAGCAAGAAATTTTCCCCATCCAACAGCCCACGATAGCGGTCGGGCCAATTGAGGCTGCGATGCAGATGGACGTCTGGTGATTCCTGGAGGGTCTTCAGCGCCAGATAGAGGGATTTGTGGAAATCGGCCTTGCTGATCTCCATTTGGTTTTGCCGGATCAGCGAAGTAATGACTGAAGACGCAAGATGACTGAGGTTGATTGTCGTTCCCGTATAAAGGGCTTGCATGTATTGGTCGCGGATAAGACGCGTTTCATTGCTTATGCAGCGCGCCAGCATCCGTTCGGCGAGACCTTCGGCATGGTCGCGAAGGCCGAACAGGTCGTCGAGTGAGGTGATTTTCCGAAAGTAGCCGTCCAAAAGCTTTTGCTCCCACCACCGCCATTTCTTGTCGGTCTGGATGGGCGCGTTCAGGCGGATATCCATGTCGGTGTCGCGGAACAGCAGGTTGCCCTCGACGAGCATTTCTTCGGCGGCCTGTTGGGGTATGCCTTTGGAGAACAGGCCCACCGCCCGGCTGAGGACGTTTTCATGCGCCCGGATGGGATAAAACGTGATGGTCGAAGGGACGATCAGGGTCGGCTCGTTCGCCCTGGCCAGGAGTTGTCGTTCGTCTTCATGTCCCAAGGCCTTGACCCAGCGCTCTATACGCTGGACGTCGTCTTTTTCGTGAAGGTCGCGAATACGTTTCTTGAAGATATCAAGGGTCAGTGCCAGAACCGCCGCGCCGCGATGATGTTTGCGTCGTTCCTTGGCGGTAGGGGAAAAAACACCGAAGTTGCCGTCGCTGTCGACAACCCGGCGGTCCTTGACCATGCCCCCTTCCGGGAACATCACGACTTTGCGTCCGCGCAGGATTTCGGCGGCCAGAAACGCTAACAGCCCCGGCAAATTGTTGGGCATGGCGCCAACGCCACGCAGGAATTTTGACAAGCTTTCGTTGGCCTCGAACAGGCCGTAATCGGCGACGGAGCGTGTATGCGCCCCCGTAGCCCGATAGATGAGATAGGGAGGAATGACGGTTTCGAACCGTGCAAAATGATTGAACAGGAAAATATGTCCCTGCTCCAGGAGTTCATTATTAGGGTGAACCCAGAGGTTCAGCCCGAAGCGGCTTTTGATGACCTCATAAGTCCTGACACACCAATTATAGGTGTCATCACTGATCGCGAATTCGTCTTTATCGATATCGGTCATTTCGGCACCTCACGGCGCCCCCTTGTTAACAAATATAAGGCATAGACAGTACTTTTGCGCAAATATTAACACTCGCGGGGTCAATAGTTCGTGAAGGTGAGGCTCATTTTGCCGCATTGGCGTCATCGCTGGCGGCATTGACGTATTTCGAGATCGTTTGATACGGTATATATATTATGGCATAACCTGTTTTTATCGGTACACATAGGCGCGGAATAGTAATGCCAATGAAAAATTTTGATCTGACTCAGGTGTCGGCCTTGGTCGTTGAAAAACATCACCCCATGCGATCCATGCTCAGAGGTATCCTCCGCGAATTGGGCTTAAAAAACGTAGATGACGTCCCCACCATTGAATTAGGGTTTGAGGAATTCAACAAAAAGGAACCCGATTTGGTTCTCGTTGATTGGGCGCCCAATTTCGATGGGATCGGATTACTCCATAAAATCCGCACGGATCCGAAAAGCAATGATCCCTTTGTCCCCATCATCATGGTCACCGCACACAGTGAGGTGGATCGGGTGATTGAAGCCCGGGATGCCGGTATGACCGAATATTTAGCCAAACCGGTATCTGCCCAAAAGCTGTATCAGCGAATTTCATCCATTGTTGAATCCAAACGCCAATTTATTCGCATATCCGAATTTTTCGGCCCCGATCGTCGCCGCCAAAGTTTGGTGCATGCAGGCGATGAACGGCGTGGAAATGCAAATGGTTCAAATATTGGAGCTGATAATTAAAGGCGATGGCTGCGGATTAACGAAGGGCCTTCACCGTCTATCCCATCTAACTTAGACGTTTTGCCGTTTGCACGGTGGTTTCCAGACGATTGAGAAATTCCAAACGGTCGGATTTGCTGAAGGGTCTTGGGCCGCCGGTGATCTTGCCGCTTTCGGGGGCGAACCCGGCCTTGTGGGTTGTGGACCTCTTCCTTCCTGTTGGTGGCCAGGAAATTCTAGCTTGTGGGAATGAGGGGACCCTGGTTACTTGGAGTTTGGATTCACCCGCTTGCTAGTGGGCGCATTCGGACTTTGGATATTTTCAATAACCATCGCGGCGATTTGCCCAAATGTATGCCAGGAAACATTATGAACCAGCTTAAGCTCGGAATCCCTAAGGGAAGTCTCGAATCCGCCACGGTGGACCTCTTCGCTCAGGCCGGATGGACTATCCGGTTCCGGTCGCGCAACTATTTACCTTCCATCGACGACGACGAGATCACCTGCTCGCTAATCCGTTCCCAGGAGATGGGACCCTATGTGGTCGGTGGGACCATGGACGTGGGGCTCTGCGGCATAGATTGGATCCATGAAACCCAGGCAGACGTCGAAGTGGTCTGCGACCTGGTCTATTCCAAGGCTTCCGACCAGGCCTGCCGCTGGGTGCTGGTAGTGGAACGGGACAGCCCGGTCCAGAAGGTCGAGGATCTGGAAGGCAAGATCGTTTCCACCGAGCTGGTGGGCTATACCAAACGCTACCTGGAAGAGCGCGGCGTCAACGCCACGGTCGAGTTCTCCTGGGGGGCCACCGAGGCCAAGGTTGTCGAAGGCCTTGCCGATGCCGCAGTTGAAATCACCGAGACCGGAACCACCATCAAAGCCCATGGACTGCGCATCGTTTGTGATCTGTTACACACGCACACGGTCCTCGTCGCCAACAAGGACGCGCTCACCGATCCTTGGAAGAAGGCCAAGATCGACCAGATCGCCTTGATGCTGCAAAGCGCTTTAGCCGCCCGTCACCGAGTGCTCTTGAAGATGAATGCGCCGACCGAGGCTCTGGACAAAGTTACCAAGCTGTTGCCCAGCCTGCATGCCCCGACGGTCAACCACCTGACCGATTCCGCCTGGGTTGCCATTGAAACCGTGGTCGAGCGCCGCGAAGTCCGCGACCTCATCCCCAAGCTTCGCACCGCCGGTGCCGAGGGTATCCTGGAACTGGACCTGAAGAACGTCTCTTAAGTTTCGGACTCTTAACGGCGAACCACACTGTGGGCAGGCCGTTTTATGTCCACTCGACCCGGTAACGGCAAGGATATTTTGGGAAAAAAACAGGACATTTCGGGACATTTGTATGGGGATTATTCCATAATACTGTGGGTGCTGAGACGGTGCGGTGACGATCCTTTGTCCCTCCTGTCTATCCAAGCCGTTTTGCCGTCTGCACGGTGGTTTCTAGACGATTGAGAAATTCCGAACGGTCGGATTTGCTGAACGGTTTTGGGCCGCCGGTGATCTCTCCGCTTTCGCGTAAACCCTGCATCAATTCGCGGTTCGCCAGCGCCATGCCGATGCCGTCGTCCGTAAACGGTTCGCCATTGGGTTTGATGGCCAGCGCGCCCCGTTCCAAACACCTGGCCGCCAACGGGATGTCGTTGGTGATGCAGATGTCGGCTTTTTGAATATGCTCCGCGATCCAGTCGTCGTCGGCGTCCGGTCCTTGATCGACAATCACCAGTTCCACCAAGGCGCTTTGGCTGGGGCGAATGCCGCCATCGCTGACCATATAGGTTTTAAGATCATGGCGGGTGGCGACGTGCACGGTTTCATCCTTGACCGGACAGGCATCCGCATCGACGTAAATGTCTATCACTTAACGCCAGATGCCCCGGGCATCGAAGACGGTCTTGCCCGCAAGCCGATCTTGATCCACTTCCTTGAAAGCCTTGTGGTCAACCAGCAGGACGACGATATCGGCGCCGTTGAGGGCGTCGTCGAGGCTGGTCAGGGTGACGCCCCCGATTCCGCCATCGAGGTCGTCCAATTCATGCGGCAGGGCATTGATATGAGGTTCGACCGCCAGCACCTTATGGCCGCCTTGGCTCAAATCCTGGATCACGGTAATGGCGGGACTTTGGCGCAGGTCGTCGATATCGGCTTTGTAGGCAAGTCCCAGGCAGGCGATCACCGGGGATGCCATTTCCGCGGCAGCCGACAGGATTTGCCCGGACAGGTGATGGGGCTTGGCGTCGTTGACCTGGCGTGCGGCCTGGATCAAACCGCTGTCATCCGGCGCCGAGTCGACGATGAACCAGGGGTCGACGGCGATGCAATGGCCGCCGACGCCGGGGCCGGGTTGCAGGATGTTGACGCGCGGGTGGTGGTTGGCAAGCCGGACGGCCTCCCACGGATCAATGCCGAGCTTGTCGGAGATGACGGAAAGCTCATTGGCGAAGGCGATATTGACGTCCCGATAGGCGTTTTCCGCCAACTTCACCAATTCCGCCGTCGCCGCCGTGGTTAGCAAACATTGCCCCTCGACGGCGATGGCATACAGCGCCGCCGTGCGTTCCCCGCATGCAGGCGTCAGCCCGCCGATGACCCGGTCGTTTTTGGTCAGCTCGGCGATGACGCGGCCAGGCAGCACCCGTTCCGGACTATGGGCGATGTGGATGTCGGGGACTTCATTGTCATGGGGAAAAGACAATTCCGGGCATAATTCCGCTAGCCGCACGGATACGGCTTCGGTGGCGCCGACGGGCACCGTTGATTCGACCACGATCAAATCACCGGCCTTCAACACCGGGCCTAAGCTTTCGGCCGCCGCCATCAGGTAGCCGAGATCGGGCTTATGGTCTTCGTCGGTGAATGGTGTCGGCACGGCGATGATAAAGGCGTCCGCCGTTTGCGGTTCGGTAGCGGCGCGGAGCGAGCCATTGGAAACCGCGTCCTGGACAATCTTGTCCAGGTCCGGCTCGACAATATGAACCTGGCCACGGTTGATCATATCGACGACGTCGGCATTGGTATCGATGCCGACGACATTGAGGCCCCGGTTGGCGAAGATCGCCGCCGTCGGCAGCCCGACATAGCCGAGCCCGATCACCGCAAGCGTTTTGAATTCCTGCTTAGCCACGGGACAACTCCTCGACGATACGGCCCGCCGCCTTACCGTCGCCATAGGGGTTATGGGCGCGGCTCATGGCGTCAAAGGCGCCTGCGTCATCCAGCAGACGTTCGCATTCGCTGACGATGGTGGCTGCATTGGCGCCGACCAACTTGACCGTGCCGGCATCGACGGCTTCCGGGCGTTCGGTAACGTCGCGCATGACCAGGACCGGCTTGCCCAGCGACGGCGCCTCTTCCTGGATGCCGCCTGAATCGGTGAGAATGAAATAGGCCCGGCCCATCAGGTAAACGAACGGCAGATAATCCAGGGGCTCCATCAGGTGGATGTTGGCATGACCACCCAGGGTCCGGTGCACCGGCTCTTTGACGTTGGGATTGAGATGAACGGGGTAGACGATTTCAACGTCGTCGCGCTTGGCCAGGTCGCCCAGCGCGGCGCAGATGGCCTCAAACCCGGCGCCGAAGTTTTCCCGCCGGTGGCCGGTAACCAGGACCATCTTGCGATCCGTATCCAGGGACTTGAACAAGTCCGCTTGTTCCTGGGCCAGGTCATCGTCGTCCTTAAGCCGGCTCATTACCGACAACAAGGCGTCGATCACGGTGTTGCCGGTAACGGTAATGCGGCCTTCGGGCACGCCCTCGGCGATCAAATTGGCGCGCGCGGTTTCGGTGGGCGCGAAAAGCATATCGGCGATGGCGTCGGTCAACTTGCGGTTCATTTCTTCCGGGTAGGGGGCGTAGGCGTCGCCGGTGCGTAGCCCGGCCTCGACATGGCCGACGGGAATTTTTTGATAATAGGCGGCCAACGAGGCTGCGAACGTGGTCGTGGTGTCGCCATGAACCAAAACTCGGTCGGGCTTGAAATCGTCCAACACGCCGATCATGCCGGTGAGTACGGTTTGCGTTATGTGAGCCAGATCCTGGCCGTCGCGCATGATGTCGAGATCGTAATCCGGTGTAATCGCAAACAGGTCCAGCACCTGGTCCAGCATGGCGCGGTGTTGGGCGGTGACGCAGACACCGCTTTCGATGTCCGCGGCCTCAGCCAACGCTTGGATGACAGGGGCCATCTTGATGGCCTCCGGTCGGGTTCCGAAAACACTCAATACTCGCATAGCGATTTGTAATTCCAATTAAATATACAGGTGATTGGATATAGGGCGCGGCCCTATTTCGCAAGAACGGCTTTGTCTTGGCGGGGGGAATGATTACAGTAGGCGCCATGAACCCATCAGCCATTTCAAGATTTCACCTTGCTGCCGCCGGCGTCGTCATGGCGCTGGCTGTTTCGGTTGGGCCCGCGGCCGCTGAATTGTCACCGCACCGGGCCATCTATTCGTTGTCCCTGGGTGAGACTCAGGAACCGGGCCAATTTCTCGGTGTTGGCGGGGCCGTAAAGACGACCCTGGAAAAGACGTGTGACGCCTGGATTACGGCGGAACAGGTCAGTATGAATGTAACCACCCAGACCGGCGACAGCCTAAAACAGAAACTCGCCTATACCGGATGGGAATCCCTGGATGGCAAGCGATACCGTTTTGTGGCGCGTTCCATCACCAATGGGGATGATAAAAAGTATAAGGGTATCGCCCACGCCGATTCGAAAAAATCCGGCGAGGCGATTTATTCGCAGCCGAAAAAAATAAAAATGAAACTGCCGCCGGGAACCCAGTTTTATTGGGGGCTGACGTCGTGGTTGATTAAACAGGCGCGGGGGGGCGCGTCGAGGGCCGATGCGGTGGTGTTCGACGGCACCGACGAAGAAGGCCCGCAACGGGCGATTGCCTTTATCATCCCGTTGGCGAAAAAGACGGCTAAAAACAAGCTGGGGCCGTTGCTTGATCGGCCCGGTTGGACCATGCGCATCGCCTTTTATCCTCTCGACAGCCGTGCCGCCATGCCGGAATACGAAGTTCAGGCGGTGGTCCTGGACAACGGCGTGACGCCGAAACTAAAACTGGTTTTTACGTCCTTTACCGCTATCCAAACCCTGGAAAAGATCGAAGCCCTAACCTCGCCCAAGTGCTGAGGGATTTCTATTTCGCCGGCAGGTCCCAGAAGGGCCGGGCCGCTTCGGTCAGGGCCTGTTCACGGGTAATGCCGATATCAGCCAGCTGACTGTTCGACAACGTTGCCAGTTGGCGGCGTTGCCGAATGACACCAAGCACCTGCCCGGCGACGGATATCCAGCGTAACGGGTTATTACCCCTGAATGGGGCGATTCCAATGGGGAAGGCGATTATGGAATTGGTTTGAGACTGCATGTCGGGCTCCTATGGCATTCGATTAACGGGTTCGCATTGATTTCGCGCCCAGGAATAGACAATTCTCTTGCATAAGAGAAACGAATGTTTATTATAGAGTTAATAACGATCCGTTATTAACTGGTTTTGCCCAGAAAATCACCCAGGAAACAATCATGGCCCGCAACATTGATCCCGCTCTTCTCCGTTCCTTCATGGCCGTCGCCGAGACCGGCGGCATGACCAGCGCCGGGCAAATGCTGAACCTGACCCAGGCGGCGATCAGCCAACAGGTGAAGCGGCTGGAAGATTTGTTTCAGGCGCAGTTGTTCGAGCGCGATAAGCGTTCCGTCCATTTGACAACGGAGGGAGAGCGCCTGGTGCCGTTGGCGCAACGAATGCTGGAAACCAACGATCAGGTCTGGGGGGCGATGACGTCGCCGGACTTCGAAGGGGAGGTCCATATCGGGGTGCCCCATGACATCATCAAAGCCTACATGCCGCCCATATTAAAAGGCTTCAACCGAATCTGGCCCCGCATCAACGTCATCATCATGCCGTTGGCAACCAAACCCCTTTTGGTCGCCTTGGCGGCGGGCGAACTGGATTTGACTTTGACCACGGAACGCCATGTCGGTGATGGCGGCGAGTTGCTGATGGCGGACTCCCTTGTCTGGGTCGGTGCCAGCGATAGCCGTGCCCACAAAAACGATCCTCTGCCGATTGCCTTCGGTGACCAAAAATGCATTTTCCGCGCCTCCGCCATGAAGGCCCTGGCCGACGCCGGGCGTGAATGGCGCTCGGTCTCTGAAAAAGGCAGCATGCTGTCTATCTACGCCGCCCTGGAAGCGGACCTTGCCGTCGGGCCTTTGCTGGCTTCGACGATCCCGGATGGTTTGGCGGTTCTGCCGCCGGAGGTGGGGCTGCCCGCTCTACCGGATTTTGGCATTAACATGTATCTGCCGAAAACCGGCGGCTCCGAAATCGGCCGGGAACTGGCTAGCCACATACGCGAACAATTCCATGGCCGCTTCCATCGGGTGGCCTAGGGTCTAAGGGCGTTAACTCCTGTCTGGTATTCCATATCGCCGGCCAATCGCTATGTTATCCGGCTCTGTTGTCACAACCCCCTGTAAGGGTTAGAGTTTCCACCGTTAAGAGTTTGCAGTGGATTTGTCAGTTAATGAGCAATGGGTCGTTAAAACGCGTTTGGAAGAATTCGCCGGTCGGCTTCGCCGCCTTAGTTCTGGCGGTGAGCGTTCTTGCCACGTCGCCGAAACCGGCTGCCGCTGAAACCGGGTTTACCGGTATGCAGGTTCAGGGCATGTCCCTGAAAATCGCCAAATCCCTTAGCCTGAAATCGGCGGACGGCGCCGTGGCTTATTAAGAAAAGCGCCGTCGCCAGCCTTCCCGCTTCCGGGTTGACGATGGCATCGCTGACCCAAAAACTGCGCAAAGGCTTTGGCTTGCGTTGGGGGTCCATCGGCATTGTCGTGACCTTGGTCGATCCCGACCGGACCGACATCGGGCTCCGGCGCGGAGACCTGATCGTCCAGGTTAATCAAAAAGACGTTTGGCTGTCCGATCAGTTGATTGCCGAATACAAGGCGGCAAAGAAGGCCGGGCGCAAGGAACTGTTGTTGTTGGTCGAGCGGGTGAACGGTTACCGGTTCATGCCGTTTCCGGTCCGCTGACGGGCGGCGTTGCCGCGCCCCAGGCAGGTTCTCAGCTTCCGCGGGCCTTGGAAATAATGGCCCGCAATGATTGCAGATCAATGGCGCCGCGAATGACTTCATTGCCGATGATGAAAGCAGGCGTGCCGTTGATATCAAACGCCTTGGCCAATTCGAAGTTCTTGGCGATCAGATCATCGATTTTGGGATCCTTCATGGCCGTCTTCAACGCCTTGGCGTCGTAGCCGGCCTTGGTGGCGAAATCCAGGACCCGGCCTTCCGGCAAGCCCCCCTTGGACCCCATCATGGCTTTGTGAAAGGCCATGTATTTGGTCTTATCCAGGGCCCACGCCGCCAACGCCGCCTTCGAGGCGGTCACCGATTCGGGGCCCAGGATCGGAAATTCCTTGAACACATAGCGGACATTCTTGTCGGTGTTGAGAATCTTTACGATATCCGGGAATACCCGTTTGCAGTAGCCGCACCGGTAATCGAAGAATTCGACGATGGTAACGTCACCATTGACATTGGCGCCGACGGGGGTGTCCGGATCGTTTAACAATTGCTTCTTGAATTTTACCAGGTTGGCTTTTGCCCGTTCCTCCCCTTCGCGCTGTTCGCGTTCGCGCATGCTTTGAATGGCTTCGATGATGATTTCGGGATTCTTCATCAGCAAGTCCCGCACGACGCCCTCGATGGATTTTCTTTCCGCCGGCGACATGGCCGATGGCATGGGAGCGGAGGCCTTGGACTGCGCTAAGGCCGGGCCGGCGCCGAAAGCGAACAGGACGCTGACGAGCAAGAGGGCAATGACGTTGCGATGGTTAGGGAAAAGAGTCATTTGATTTATAAACCAGTTATTGCGCCAGGGTTTTTAAAGCGGCGGCATGATGCGTTTATTAAGGCCGCTTGTACAGAATTCCTTGAATGCCATGCTTTCACTCTATCTTGACAGGCGGAGACCGGAAATATAGGCCGCCGCCGGTTTTCTAGCCGGTGCGGCGGCGATGCCGATGAAGGTGATCTGGGCCTGCCCGGCGTCATCGCCGGGCCAGGCTCGGCGGTAAATGTCGGAAAGATCGACGGTTTCGAACCACCAAGAACCGGTGTTTTCCCTCCCGCCCGGGGGCGTATATTGTGCCGCCGCCTGCCGCTTGCCGGTCGTTTTCGGTATTTCAATAGCACCCCGTTGCAACGCCGATTGGCCCCAGATGATGACGACGGCCCGATCATGTGGAGGAAGACCGGCGCCTTTTTTGTCCGGGTTGGCTGTCTGGGGCCGGGGCTCCGGATGGCCGCCCAGAAAGCCGATGGCCAAACGGACCGGGTGGGCGCCCTTGTCTTGAGGCGCCATGTTCCAGGCCCAGCTCAAATAAGGGGTCGCCAACAACGATGCCTGGGTCGGTTTAACGGCGATGAAACTTTGCACGCCGTTGATCACCTTCTGGGCCGGCACCCCGTCCCGGGTGACGACGCTCAACTGACCCTCGGTGATTTTCCCCACACTGACCCAATCCAGCGGCAGGGCATTAGGCTCAAACGCCGGGACCGGCCCCAACACATCCATGGTTCCCGTCGGGGCGGTGGGAATGGAAGGCTGGGCGCAGCCAACGATCAGCACCACCAGCGATAGGCTTAAAGCCTGGAATAGCTTTCCGGATCCTGAAAACCGAAAGATCATGGCCGTCCTTTTTTTCTGGCTTTATTTTTTCTTGTGCCGGGCGGCGGTAAGAATGTCCTGGGCATGAAGCCATTCGCGCGACCCCTTGGGGAATAATCGCTCGGCAAGGCCGCCGTGATAACGGGCGATGGATTTTTTGCCCTGCAGCAGCGCTTCTTCAGCCAGGGCCAGGGAACTATGGCCCTTATCGCCCAGACGTCCATAGGCAATGGCCAGTTGGCGCCAGGTAAAGGGCGATTCCGGATCTTCGATGATGGCGGCGCGCAAGTTGGCGATGGCGTCGTTCAGCAAAGCCGGATCATTCAATTCCAACTGGACCCGGCCCAGGTCCCGCCGGATCAACGCATTGCCGGGTAACAGGGAAACGGCGGTCCGATAGGGTTTAATCGCGCCTTTGGCATCGCCGCTTTCGAAGGTCATTTGCCCCTTCATCTCCCAGAAATAGGGATCACGCGGGGACTCGGCGATCAATTCGTCCATCAATGCCATCGCCTTGGCGAAGTCCGATTTCCGAAAATAGCCGATGGCCCTGGCATATCGGGCCGCCTGGCTGTTGTCGCTTCGCCTGTATATCCTGAGGGTATGGCCCAGGGGCATGAAGTAGCCAATGATCTTCGCCTTCGCCCGCCGGAATAGGGCCTCAAGCTTTTGAGGGACGGCTTTATCCGAATAGGGGGAATTGGCGACGTGGTTGGCGATGGCCGCCACCCGGTTGCGAGTCAGGGGGTGCGTTCGCACGTACGGGTCTTGTCGCGCGGTCACCAGCAATTCCTGTTCACCCAATAATTCCATGAAACCGAGCAGTCCTTTGGCGGACTGCGATGTATCATCCAGGAATTTCAACGCCGCATGATCCGCGGCTGATTCCTGAGTCCGAGAATATTTAAGAAAATTCGATGATGAAATTCCCTGTCCGGTGGCGATGATCACGGAGCCCACATCACCGCGCCCGGCAACGATGGCGGTAACACCAAGAAGCATTGATATAATCGTCGTTGCTGTGCTTTTTTTCAGGGCATCATGGATGCGGGCCAAGTGACCGCCGGAGATATGACCGGTTTCATGGGCAATCACGCCAATGATCTGTCCGGCGCCAGCAGCCTGTGTGATCAGGCCAGTATTGATAAAAAGCCTTTGCCCGCCGGCAACGAAGGCGTTAAGGGAGTCGTCCAGGACCAAGTGAATTTTAACCGCCTTTTCATTAAGTTTTGCGGCGCGTAGAACTGGCGCTGCGAATTGGCGGATGGTATTTTCAATCTCGGCGTCGCGGATTAGGGGAATTTTTTGGGCATGGGCCGGCTCCGCAACGGCCATCAGGACGACGGAAAACAAAACTACCTTGGCTATTTCAAAAATGTATTTCAACAAGGCCTTAAACTTCCGAATTGGACGGCTCGCGCCGGTGCGGTCCGGTGCAGGGGGAAAACGTAGTCTTGAGCGGGGGTGGCGTCAAATATCGCCACTGGTTTTGACGTTGGCGTTGAGCGCATGCTCCTCCAACCCGCTGGAAGGGCTTAACCCGTTTGATGGGCTTAATCCGTTCGGGAACAGCGAAGATGAAGCCAACCGCGGAACCATCGGCTTCATCCAGGGCTTTTTGGGCGGCGTCGCGGTGGATGAGCCCCGGGCGTCGTTGATCGGTCGCGACATCCTGTCGTCGGGCGGCAGCGCCGCAGACGTGGCGGTGGCCGTATCCTTGGCTCTTTCGGTGACAAAACCGTCTTCGGCCAGTCTCGGCGGCGGCGGCATATGCGTGGTTCATGACGTCGAAAAAAACGTCACCGAAACCCTTGATTTTTTGCCTCGGGAGCCGTCGAGCATTTCTCCGTCGGCGGTTCAACCGGTTGCCATTCCCGGTACCATCCGCGGGCTTGCCGTGTTGCACGCTAAATACGGGAAACTGTCGTGGACGCAATTGGTGACGCCGGCGGAAACCCTGGCTCGTTTCGGCAACCAGGTATCGCGCGCCTTTGCCTATGACTTACTGCGGATGCCCCCGGCGGCTATGGCGGACCCCGAATTCCGTAAGGTTTTCGGACAGGGCAAGGGAAGCGGAATTGTCCGGGAAGGGGATTTCTTCAAGCAGTTGGATTTATCTGCGGTCTTGGGAAGGCTAAGGGGGCGCGGTGCCGGTGATTTCTATACCGGCCTCACGGGACGCCAGTTTGTCGCTGCGGTTGCCAGTTCCGGTGGTTCCCTCAACATCAAGGACTTGCGTGCTTACAAGCCCCTTTGGCGGCCGACTCTAAAGGTTCGTTACATCAGGAACGTCACCTTCCATTTTCCCTTAATGCCGGGGCCGTCCAGCGTGGTGGCGGCGCAAGTGACGGGGATGCTGATTGAAGATAATGATTGGGATGATTACTCACCGGCGGAACGCAGCCATCTTTTGGCGGAGCTTTCGGGACGGGCATCTTACGCCCGGGGTCGCTGGCTTAGGAGCGACGGTTCCACCGCCGCTCCACCCCAAAGCCTAGTTTCCGAGGATGCCTTAAAGCGTCTGATCGAGGGGTACCAAAACGAACGCCACACGCCATTACCGAACGCCCGATCCGGTCCGGCTCAGGCTCTCGGCAACAACGTCGGCACGAGTTTCGTCGCCGTTGATCGTACGGGCTCGGCTGTCGCTTGTGCCCTTACCCTCAACAATCCATTCGGGGTCGGCCGCATCGCCCAAGGCATGGGCATTATTCTTGCGGCATTGCCGGCGCCGCTTGGGCGTGGTCTTGATTCCTTAGGCGTGATGTTGGGGGTCAATAATGTACACAATATCTTTTTCTATAGCGCCGCCGGCACCGGCAGCATCGCCGTTCCAGGCGTCCTGGCGGGGGTCGCCATGGGCACGGCTTTGCCGGCATCCGGGGAAGGCCTGGAAACGGCGCTTGGCGCCAAACGCGTCTACAACAGTGGCAATCCCGATGTGACCTATTATGAAAAGGGCCTTGCCGGCGGCGTCGTCTCGGACCTGGGAAAATTAGGCCATCGGTTGAACCCGGCCTCGGGGATGGGCTTGGTGAATGCGATTTTTTGCCCCTCCGGCGTTCCCAATAAAGAGGGAATGTCGTGTTCCATTCGGACGGATCCCAGAGGCTTCGGTCTTGCCTCCGGGGCCGAATAGGCTCCCCCGTGGTTCTCAAAGTCGCCAAACGCGGAGCCATCCCGCCGTTCATCGTCATGGACGTCATGCGCGCCGCCAATGAACGCGATGCTAAAGGCGAAGGCGTGCTGCATCTGGAGGTCGGGCAACCGGGCACCAGCGCTCCAGGGCCGGTTCTCGAGGCCGCCAAGGAAGCCTTGACGGACGACCTTCTCGGTTATACCGACGCCCTCGGGCTGGGGGAACTGAAGCATAAGATTGCCCGACACTATCAAGAGTTCTACGGCGTTCATGTCGATGCGGACCGGATCGTCGTCACCACCGGTTCTTCAGGCGGGTTCGTGTTGGCGTTCCTGTCAGCCTTCGAGGCCGGTGATCGGGTGGCCCTGGCCAGTCCCGGCTATCCCGCCTACCGCAATATTCTGAGCGCCTTTGGGGTAAAGGTGATGGATATTGAAACAGGGCCCGAGACAAATTTCCAGCCGACACCTGAGTTGCTTGACCGGGCCCTTCATGGCTCGCCTAAGCCTCTGGAAGGGTTGATCGTCGCCAGCCCGTCGAATCCGACGGGAACCATGATTCATACCGCCGAATTCAAGGCCCTTATCGACTATTGCCAGGACAAAGGCATTCGCCTCATTTCAGATGAGATTTACCACGGCATTACCTATGGCGAGGTGGCCGAAACGGTGCTTGCGCACATGGACGATGCGATCGTTATCAACAGTTTCTCAAAATATTTTTCCATGACCGGCTGGCGTCTCGGCTGGATGGTGGTGCCGGAGGATTTGATGCGTTCCATCGAATGCCTGGCCCAGAACCTTTTTATTTCACCGCCCACATTATCCCAGCGCGCCTGCCTAAAGGTTTTCGATTGCCGGGAGGAATTGGATGCCAATGTTGCTCGCTACGCCGAAAACCGCACCTTGCTGTTGGAGCAACTTCCGAAGGCGGGGTTCGATAAGATGGCGTCGGCCGATGGTGCCTTTTACATCTATGCCGATATCGCGCACATGACCAACGATAGCCTGGAATTCTGCAACCGTATGCTGGCAGAAACCGGGGTCGCGGCAACGCCGGGTGTCGACTTCGATCCCGGACGCGGTCATCGCTACATGCGCTTTTCCTTTGCCGGAGAACTCGCGGTCATGGCCGAGGCGGTGGATCGCCTCGAACGTTGGCGCCGCTAAGCCCAGGGGGCTGGGCTTGGATCAATAAGCCCCCTTGCCTTATTTTTTAAGACAAGCTCCACCACCCCTTGCGTGTCGGCTCTTCCGAAATCTTGCCGTCGGCATCTTTGTCGACGTTAACGGCAATGGTTTTAGCGGACTCGGAGGCCGCCGCCGCAGGCTTTTGTTCGACCGGGACCTCAATTGGAATCTCAACCTTGGGCTTGGCGGGACGCTGGGGTTTTCTGGTCGTTTTGGGTGTGTCCGCCGTTTTCGTATCGGCCTTTCCCGCGTCGGCTTCCTTGGTCGGGGGCACCGGCGTTTTCCCCGGTTTGGCTTCCACGGCTTCGGTTTTCTTAGGCTTACGTGCGCGGGTCTTCCTCACCGGCTTGCTCGCTTCTTTCTTAGCCGGGCTTTCAGTGTCCGCGGAGGCTTCTTTTTGCTTCGCCGCGGGGGCCTTTTTGTCTTCCTTTACCGGTTGCTCTGGGGCCGCTTCTACGTTGCCGGGCGTCGGCGGGGAATCCGGTGACGCGGGCGGCTGTTCGCCAGCGGTTTCCAGGGGAGTCTCGACGGCAGGCTTGCGGCCGCGGCGGCGACCGCCCCGGCGGCCCCGGCGGCGCTTGGCGCGCTCTGGTGGTTTTTCTGCATCGCCGTCCGTTGGCGTATCCGCCGGTGCCTCGGCGGCTTTTTGGTTCAAGGGTTCAGTGGTCTCGGCGGTCTTTTCGACGGTTTCACCGCCGCCCCGCCCCCGCCCGCGTCCACGTCCCCGCCGCCGCCGGCGTTTGCCGCCGTCTTCGCTGGCACCTTGCTTCTGTTCCACGCGACTGGGAGCATCCTGGCCCTTATCGTCGACTTTGCCCCGTTCAAGGCGATAGTCGGGGGGGATTAAGGTGTCGTCGTTTTCCAGCGTTACCGATAGCTGGTACTTAGCTTCGATTTCACTCAAGGTATTGCGGTGATTGTTGATGACATAGAGAGCAACGGTTGTCGGAACAAAGACGGTGATATCCTTCGATCTTTTCTGCATGCCTTCATCTTCGATGGCGCGCAGCAGGTGAACCGTGGCGGAATCTGTTGATCGGCGGATGCCCGTGCCCTCACAGTATGGACAGGGGTCGGAACTGGTTTCGATCAAACTTGGCCGCATCCTTTGCCGTGACAGTTCCATCAGACCGAAAGGACTGATGCGGCCGATCTGAATCCGGGCGCGGTCAGATCGCATGACATCTTTAAGGCGGCGTTCCACCTTAACATTATTGCGGTTTTCATCCATGTCGATGTAGTCGATGACGATCAAGCCGGCCAAGTCACGAAGCTTGAGTTGGCGGGCGATTTCGTCAGAGGCTTCGAGGTTGGTTTTTACCGCCGTTTCCTCGATGTTGCGCCCACGCGTCGCGCGCCCCGAATTAACATCGATGGAAACAAGCGCTTCGGTCGGGTTAATGACGATGTAGCCGCCCGACTTCAACTGCACCTCAGGGGAATGCATGGCGTCCAGCTGTTCTTCCACCTGGAAGTGTTGAAACAGTTGCTTGTCAGTTTCCTTGAAGGGTTGAACCCGCTTGGTATGACTGGGAATCAAAAGCTTCATGAAGTCCTTGGCGGTGCGGTAACTGGCATCGCCGGAGATGATGATTTCATCGATGTCCTTGTCGTAGAGGTCCCGGATTGAGCGTTTGATCAAGTTGCCTTCCTCATGCACCAGGCAAGGCGCCATGGATTCCAAGGTCACTTCACGCACCAATTCCCAAACCCGCATAAGGTATTCGTAATCGCGTTTAATTTCGGCTTTCGAACGCTTCTGTCCGGCGGTTCGCAAAATCACCGCCATGACGCCGGGAATGTCGAGGCCGTTGAGGATCGTCTTGAGTCGTTTGCGGTCGGGGCTATTAGAAATCTTGCGGGAAATGCCGCCGCCCCTGGCGGTGTTCGGCATCAACACGCAATACCGCCCCGCCAGCGATAAATAGGTCGTCAAGGCGGCGCCTTTGGTGCCCCGTTCTTCCTTGACCACCTGGACCAGCAGGATTTGGCGGCGCTTGATGACTTCCTGAATTTTGTACCTGCGCTTGAGTACAGGAGGGCGTCGGGCCTCAACTTCTTCGGTATCATCCCCGCCCAAGGTTTCGACGGCGGGGGATTCGTCGGGTGAGATGTCTTCCTCGTTCGCTCCGGATAAGTTTTCGGCCTCGGTTTCCGCGACCTGCTGTTCAGCGACCAGCGCTTCGCGGTCGGCGACCGGAATTTGGTAATAATCAGGATGGATTTCGCTAAAGGCCAGGAATCCGTGACGGTTGCCGCCGTAATCTACAAACGCGGCCTGCAGGGACGGTTCGACCCTGGTTACCTTCGCCAGATAGATATTGCCTCTTAGCTGTCTCCGGGATTCGACCTCAACGTCGAAATCTTCCAGATGGTGATTGCTGACGATCGCGACCCGAGTTTCCTCCGGGTGCGAAGCGTCGATGAGCATTCTTTTGGTAGTCATTATTTATAAAACTCCGATGCACGCCTTGCCCGGCCGAGTCCTCCCCAAATTGAGAGTTGTCGGGGCAAAGGGTGCGTGTTCGTGAAACGCCGGCGGCGCATGCGAACGGGACCACCACCGCCATGGGCGGGTGGTTTTGATAATCCGTTCGCGCTGCTCTATCCGGCATGAAAAAAGTCCATGTTCTATGAGGGAAATCCCTCACTCGGTGTCTATATACGCCCGGAAACAGCGGATTACCAGAAATTAGGTTTGGTAATGGGGTGTTCTTGGGCATCAAAACCTTGTGTCTGGCCGCTATCTCCTGGATCGTCCTGTCGCCACGCAGCGCCTTAAGCGCGACCGTGGCCTTGAAATTCGGCGTAAACCGGCGTCGTGTCGTCATGTTCGTATTCCTCCATTAAATGGTGGAATACACCTTA
>PVBE010893392.1_pt1 | contig 28825 bp, 30 predicted proteins | sample 1631181 | NCBI WGS metagenome assembly PVBE01 (sample SAMN08397723, study PRJNA350692) | Marine metagenome, whole genome shotgun sequencing project. | isolation source: water | place: Pacific Ocean | collected 2012-04
ACAATTGATAAAATAATATCTAATATAAAATTAAATATTTAACATAATTAATGCCAAACTTAAAAAGAAATAAAAAAAAGAGTGTTTATAGATTAATGTTTTTATTTTTTTTAACAAAATACTCCCATATAATGGAGATATTAATTACTCCAGCAAGGTCATTGTAGCTCAATTTAGCTAATTTTTTTCTTTTTTTATTCAATTTACTAATTGAGCCGAAATAGGAATAATGTGCTTTGATAACGCTAAAAAGGTGTTTGAATTGTCCTTTAATTAAAAAATGTAAACCAGCTATTCCATCTAGCACTAGTCTTTTAAAAATTATAAGGAATAGATTTTTATTATGATTCTTATGGATCATAAAAAGGCTATTTCTAAAGTTTAAATAGGTTTTTTGAGGACTATTGTAATTAAGAGTTCCACCACCAACATGATATACTATGGAGTCTGGATGAAAAAACACCTTACCTCCAGTATTTTTTATTCTCCAGCAAAGATCTATTTCCTCCATATGAGCGAAGAAATCTTCATCAAAACCACCCTGGGTATGAAAATCTTTAGATCGAATAAAAAGACATGCTCCAGATGCCCAAAATATTTCTGTAAGATCATCATATTGTTGATGATCAGTTTCGGTGTGATCAAATATTCGACCCCTACAAAACGGGTAATTTAACTTATCCATTAATCCACCAGCTGCACCAGCGTGTTCAAATTTATTTTTGTGTTTATAAGATAGGATCTTTGGTTGAATGGCTAAAATTTCAGGATTGTTTTTAAAAGTTGAAATAATTGGGTCGATCCAGTTTTTAGTTACTTCAATATCTGAATTCAATAAAATATAATAAGTGTGCTCTATTTGTTTTAGCCCCTCATTGTAACCACCTGCAAATCCTAAATTTTTTGGTAGGGTGAGTAGTTTAATGGATGGATGATTATTAGTTAAATATGCTATAGAGTCATCAGTTGATCCATTATCTATCACAAAAACATCAGCTTCTGTTTTACTATGTGAAATAACAGAAGGAAGGAATTTTTTTAGCCAGCTTTTACCATTGAAATTTAATATAACAACTGCTGTGTCCAAATATTAAGGATTTTTAAATAACACATTACTATTTGACCCCCAATTACTTCCATCCTGTTCATCATCTATATTCCCCCTTGAAGTGTTTCTCCCATTCAGATCTTTTTGCCATTTAGAATTATAAAATTCACCAGGTACATCAGAATGAAGGATAGTATATTCATTGGTGACTAGATCAGGCATATAAAAAACAAATCGTTTATTGTTAAATTTTCCAATTTTGTAATAATGCCATATTTGATAGGGATAAGCAGTAGGTTCATTAGGTCGGTCAATTATATTATTTGGAGCACCATATTTTAAATAGATCCGTCCTCGATCTGTTTGGTAACCCTTCCTGACTTTTGTAGAAAATAATCTATCAATTTTTTTCACTTGAAGCTTGTAATCTTCCCAATCTTTTTGAGGATTTATGTTATTTTGATTAAACCAGAAGCTGTAAAAAAATTGCCTTTTAGTAGAATCACTCATATTATCAATTTTTCTGTCTATAATCATTAATTCATTTGGAGAAGCAATAGGAGAGAGGCAGTTGATAAATTCAGTTAATGAATCGGTAGGTAGTTTTTCAGTAAAACTATTGTTAATGTTTACTGCATTTAGGTAATCTAAATTTATGTTAATTAAATTATTGGTTCTCTGAAAAGCTTGTTTCTTTTCTAAGATCAAGTCATTAGATTGGTCTCTTATTTGAATAACCAAATCGTAATTTCCAGTAGGTAAATTATCTATATTAAAGCTATTTAAAATAGGGGTAATTCTATTGGCTTTTATTTTCTTTAATTTATTGAATTGACCTGCTATATTTCCAGTTTCACGAATCTTAATAGATTGTAGTAATATATAAGATGATTCTTCTTTTAAATATTTATCAGCATTGTAAATTTCAAAATAATAAGCAAGTTTGTTAAATTCTGGACTGAAATAATCTGTAACTAAAGGAATCATAGAATAACCTGATTTTGATGTCTCTGAGACATCATTGGTTTTCCAGTAATAATCTAATAGCTCAATGTCAGAAATTTGAATCAAATTGTCATTGAAGTCTATCTGGAAATCTTCGTTATGAATCTGAGCTTCATTGCTTGAGTGTTTGTCGCTAATTTGAATTTCTATATTATAGTTGCCATTATTGAGCTGAAATCTTTGGAGGTCTATGATGTTCTCATAAAATTGATCTTTTACAAGAGTGTCACTGATAGTATATTTCTTAAAGTCAATAATTTTTTTACCTGAATCTTTAATGATTTGAACAATATCTACTCCACTAATCATGTGATTTGAATCTAAAGCTTTTAACTCTAAACTGTTTGAATAAACTTCAAGATATGTTTCAATATATGGTTTTTCTGCAGAGGAAAATCTTTTTAAATTAAATGTTGCTTGAACCTGCGCAATTAAGTTGATGCTGGGGATAAGGAGAAATAGAAAAAGAATTTTTTTCATAGAACAAAAATAAGATTTTAATGCAAAAGATTGCAGGAAATGCTATGTTGATCTTAATGTAGGATTCAATAGTTATTCAAACAATTAAAGAGAGTTGAATTCCATGTAATAAGATAGAATTATGAACAGTACACAAAAGACAAATAGGGTAGCTGAGCAATAAAACCATATGTAAATATTTGACTTCATCATTGATATATGTTTATTATATAAACGCAGTTATTAATTTTTTAGTCAAAAATCAAACCAATATTTATTAAAAGGCTGGTATTTAGTAATTAACGGTATTATATTTAACATTAATTACATTGTTAAATAATGCTTCTTATAGGTGTTTATGTAATTTAATACTGACTTCTTGTTAACATTTGTTAAATAACGTTTTTACAAAACCTTTTTTGTTTCTGTTTCGTTGATAATTGTATCTGATGTTTAAAAATGGAATTATATTATTATTTACCCTTGTAAGTATTAGTATATCTTCACAAGAAGAATTAAATCAAACTGCTACAAGTGTTGTTTCTGATCAAGATACATTAGCTATGTATTTTTTTCCTGATTTTGTTATAGTTGCAGACAATAAAGCTTATTTAAAAAAATATAAAAGAACTAAATATTATATACAAAGGGTATATGCTTATTCTGAATTAGCTTCCAATATGTTAATTTTATTTAATGATACATTGCAGTCGATTGATTCTAAAAGAAAGAAGAAAGCATATTTGAATCGAGCCAACAGAATGCTTAAAGAGGAATTTGGAGATGAGATTAAAAACATGTCCATACCTAGAGGTGAATATTTAATGAAATTGATTTATAGGGAAACTGGGATGACCACCTATGAGGTCATTCAGCTTTATAGAGGGTCAGGAAAGGCTATGTGGTTTCAAGCATTATGTAAGCTAAATGGACAGGATTTAAAGCGATCCTATCATCCAGAAGGCGAAGATATGATGATAGAAAAAATAGTTAAAGAGATAGAAGATGGAAAGCTAACCTATATAAAGAGACCTCCTAAAACTGAATCTGGGAAAAAGCAAAAAGAAAGAGGCGGAAGAAAAGCAAGGGTTGATTTATTTAAAATGTTCTCTTCCCTTGATCTTGTTATTTTTACTTTTTTTGTCAATTTCGTTTATTTCTTTTTGATATTCATCAGAAACACCACCTGAAAGTTCTTTAAGGTCTGGTTGCCCTGCATTGACCCAAGCTGTGTACCAAAATGACCCTACAGTTAAAATAGCTTCTCTCATTCTTTTGTTTTGCATCCCGTTTAGTCTGCTTGCATATTCTAAACTAAACTCTCTGCTATATACTTTCATGCTAACTTGACCTCTATTTTCAATTGAATACTTTTTATCCTCAGGCCATTCGTTGGAGAGCTCTTTTTCAAATGATAAAACAGAGTCAACTGCACGAAAGCTATGCTCAACTACATCCCACATTTTATTTAATGGAGATTTAACATAAAATGCCTTACCAACAAGGTAATCATAATTGTCAGCCATTAATTCAGGTATTCTTGATTCCCAAAAAGCATGAATTCCTTTTTGATCAGTAAATTGACCATTGTAATTTTCTGTAGTATGTAATGGCACATGGGCATCACCAATATAATGCCCAATATCTGCTGAGCATCTGAGAATTTTATCTAAATTTTTTTCTCTAAAAGCATTTGTTAGTCTACTTACCATCCAGTTTACATGCCATGGAACGATTCCGTAGGCTTTTAGAGTATCTTCTGTAAATTTTGAAACTGCATCATCCCAATTTCTAGGCATAACAGAAAATGGATCTACGCCAGAATCAACATAGTGATCTATATCTATATAATGTCTTTCACTTTCTCCATCTACTGCATATCTTCTTTTATCAGGATCCACGGCATGATCAGTAATGAAATCTATATGGAATTTATAAAAGTGAAATAGCTCGCTATCTGGAATTGTAAAAACAGCCATTCTATTTATGCGTTTATGGGAAAAAAATCCCCAATCATCCATTGTGCTAGAAGATGAAAGGATTAAGATAATGCTAAGCTGTAATAAATATCCCATGTTGTTAAATATATAAATAATTGAATAAAATTCACATATATATATGGTTGATCATTTAATAAATAAGTTTTCAATCAGATCACTAGCTATCATATTTGCTTCACTTCTTTTCTTTTTACAAATGTCACCTGATATGCCATGTTGATATACACCAATCAGGGCGCTTTTTATAGGTGTGATGTTTTGAGCAAGCAAGCCGGTGATTATACCTGTTAATACATCTCCACTTCCAGCTGTAGCCATTCCAGGATTACCTGTATTATTAAAATATATATTACCTGCTGTGTCAGATATAATTGTATTTGCTAGCTTATGTACAATGATTACCTGCTGTTTAATCGAAATTTCTTTTTGTAGTTTAATATAATCCATAGTTGAATTGCATTTACCAAAAAGTCTATAAAATTCTCCAGGATGAGGTGTAAGTATTGAATTCCCTGGTATTTGATAGATAGATTTATTTTCAGATATGATATTTAAAGCATCAGCATCTAAAACAATAGGGCGTTTTATTTCAGGTAATAGCTTAAGCAATTGTTTTGCTCTAGATGGATGATTTCCAATTCCTGGCCCTATGCCAATTGCAGTATATTTATTTATATCTAAAAGGTCATTCCAAGAAGCATTTTCGTTATAGGGAATGGTCATGGCTTCAGGAATAGAAGACTGAAGGATCTCTTGAGTATTTGCAGGAGCTAATATAGTAGTTAAGCCAGAGCCAGACCTAAGAGAGGCTTTGGCGGCTAATAAGCATGCACCCATTTTCCCCATTTCACCAGCAATTATTAATGAATGACCATAAGTTCCTTTATGACTAAATTTTTTTCTATTAGGCAGTTGGGACATTTCCTCATCAATTAGATGATATGAAGTAGAGACGTTGCTTGAAAATTCTTCAGCTAACCCAATGTCTAAAACATGCGTTTGTCCAATATAATCAGATGATTCTCTATAGAAAAAAGACATTTTTGGAGCTTGGAAAGTCAATGTGTGGTCTGCTTTAAAAACAATTTCTGATAATGGTCCTTTTTCTGCATGTATTCCTGAAGGACAATCTATTGATATCTTAATAGCATTAAAAGTATTTACTAGTAATACTATTTTTTTAATTTCCCCCTCAATTTCTCTAGATAGTCCGCTTCCAAAAATTGCATCTATAATAATTGAATAATCACTATCAATAATATGATCTAAAAAATTGATTTTTAATACTTTAGATTTAAGTATATTTATTGAATTATCATTGGATCTATTATTATTTTTTAGACAATAATATTCAACTTCAATACCTTTTCCTGTTAAGATTCTGCCTACCGCTAGTCCATCACCACCATTGTTTCCATTTCCTACAAGAATTAATATTTTTTTTAAAGGAATTTGAAGTTCATTTAATATCCAATTTGACACTGAGATACTCGCTCTTTCCATTAAGTCAATTGATGAAATTGGCTCATTGTTAATAGTATAAGTATCCCATTTTCGTATTTGATTTACAGAAAATAATTTCATCAGATGAGATTAAGCTGCTTTAGATAGTTCTTTTAATAATAACCTTTTAGCAATAGGCATGATAGTATGATTAGCAGAAAATTTCATTGTTGAATGTACTACGAATGTAGCTGGGGTAGGAAGGTCTTTATATTTTTTAATTAATTTGACCTTGATCTTGGGTAATGTGTTAGAATATGAAAATTTAAATTGATCTATTTTCTTTGTCATTAAGCCATGGTATTGATCGTTATTTTTATGGATAATTGATGAGCTATAACGATAAACAGAAACCGCTTCATTGCCTTCTATTAGTAGAAGTAAATATCCTTCTTTTCTATAAAATGGAACAATTCCGACAGTATCCATTTTAATCTTAGATCTTATGAAATCATATAGCTCTGCGCCTCTATCTACGCTTTCTTTAAGTTTTGGAATTGAATATTCTACTATTTCCATAATCTTATTGACTATTTCATCTTCACTTATATTATTGAAATTGATTTTTAGTTTTTTTAGATCAATGTTCTCTATTTCTTTATAAAAGCTTGATTTAAGTTGGCTCTGTTGAGAGCTATATCTTATTAGATCTTCATAATGGTGTATCAAGTCACTCAAATATGGATATAACTTTACATCATCAAATGAATTTTTAATTTTCTGTAAGTAGGCAAGAAGTATGTACTTTTTATATTCAAAGTCAATCCATCCTTCAACAAACCAATTTTTATTGAGCTGATCCATATTATTTGTTTTATATAATAATACGAATTCTTTCCTTGAGGGTTATACTAGGTGATTATAAGTTATAAACGATAAAATATGGATTAGGCGCTTCTTTTTTTAAGTGCCCAGGTGAATTTAAAATAAGCAACATCTTCACCAGCTTTATTTTTGCCAGTCATTGAAGTAGTAAACGTAATGGCTTCTCCTGTGTGAATTGCTTCTGTAACTGCTTTTTTTACAATTTGCCCATCATTACATATAAATGTAGTAATGTCTGAGGCTTTTTTAACAAATTCACTTTCACATTTAGACACTAAAAGTGAGATAGTAGGTTTTTGTCCATATATATACATAACAATAAGAGCTCCTGAGCTCATTTCAGCAGCCATTCCTAGAACTGCCCAAAATGTAGATTTAAAAGGATTTTTATTAATCCATTTGTATGGAACTGTTACAATACACTTTTCTTCATTAAGCTCCTTTACCCTCATACCTGACAGAAAACCCATAGGTAAAATTTTGAAAAGCAAAAACCTAAATTTGAAGCTATTCTTAAAATTCTTTTTTATATAATTAAGATTCTGGTTAACAAATAATTTTTCTTCAGCCATTTATGTTTTTTTATAAAAATAATCAGAATTAATAGTTTGAAATTAATATGTAATAGAAAATTTAAGGGTCAAGAGAATTTTTGTAATTATCTAGCCAATCAGATTTTTGAAAATCAGCCATTAATTTAAACATGTTATCCCCATAAAAGAAATCGTTTATATAGATAATCCCGTATTTTTGTAGAATCTGTAATTGAGGCCAGCTAGGGTGTCCTTTATGCTGACTATATCCTTCAATGACCATGCCATCATCAGGTAAGCAATCAGGCGGGCAAAATGGGTTTCTATTATATCTAAGTGTCCAAAGTTCATGTAGAGTATATACATTTTTAAACTTGCATTGCGTTGAATCATATTTATATAAACACTCTTTTATTCCATGTTCATCAAATAAATTTAACCCATCGGTATTAGCAGGGGAAATTTGTCTACCCATACCTACTTTTATGAATTCATGAACAGATATAAATTTTGTATATATAATCTTATTATCACTTATTCCAATAATAGCAAAATTTATAAACCCAGAATTATGCGCAGGGTTTATGGAAAAAGCCAAATGATATTGAAGTCCATCTGTAGGGGGATTAGAGGGGGGAGCATTTTTTGCATTTACTGATGGATGGCTAAAAAATATAATGATTATTGTGAAAATAAATCTCATCATTATACTGATTTAAGAATACAATTTACAAAAACCTATTGAACTTATCAAGTTCAATAAGGTTAGTCGATTTTTAATTAGTAATAATTAAAGTCATATAGATGGCCTGGAGTTTGACAGAAATCTAACTTTATATCGTGGGGTTCAAATGGTAATTGTTGTTCTGGTTCAAAAAATGATAGTCCAATTTTTTTGCAATTTTTTGTACATTCTGAGAGGATTTGGTCATAAACACCTTTTCCATATCCTATTCTGTTTCCATGAGTGTCATATCCAAGTAGAGGGATAATAATATAATCTAAACGATTAATAAATTCTGGGATATTACTGTTTGGAATGGGAACATCCATGTTTCCTAAAGTGTATTTTGTATATGGAAAGATCTTTACATGCTGAGTGGTAACTTTTTTAGGATTATAAATAGATGTTGATAATGTAACGTCTGTATTAAATAGTTGATCCAATAAGAACAATGTATTTACTTCTTTTAGTTTTTTAATAGGAATGAAAGTATGTACAGAGGAATTAGAAAAATTAAAATTTCTGATCAATTCATTAGCTATTTTTTGAGATAGAATATCAATTTTTTCAATGCTCAAATCGGATCTTATTTCCTTGTATTTTTTCCTTATGTCTGATTTTGATTTTACTTCCATTTGATATTACATCCTATGCTTGGTATTTGCTCAAAATCTATTTTCTTGTTTATTAGTAAATAATCAAGAACCTTCCTCATGTCTTCCCCATTAATGGGGTAATCATTTCCAGGCCTTGAATTATCCATTTGACCTCTGTATATGCAGTTCAAGTCACCATTGAATACACTAAAGTCTGGAGTGCAAGCTGCATCATAAGCTTTAGCAATTTCTTGACTTTCATCATATAAATAAGAAAATGGATAAGAATTTTTTATAGCCAGCGCTTTCATTTTTTCAGGTGAGTCATCGGGGTAATTAATTACATCATTAGAGCTGATTGCAACAAAGCCAATGTTTTTATTAAGGTAGTCATTAGCAATATTAATGATTTCATCAATTACATGAACAACAAATGGACAATGGTTACATATAAACATAACCACTAGGCCATTTTCTTTCTTAAGATCATCTAATGATTCTAAATTATTATTTACAACATTAATCAGTTTAAAGTCTGGTGCTTTAAATCCTAATGGTATTTGTTTTGTAGGAGTCCTTGCCATTTTTTTAATTTTAGACAAATTTAAATATAACTTTATAATACAAATTGAATGTCAAGAATTAAGTTAACAAAGAATATGTATAGAATTAAACTTTATTTCATCGTTTTTATGATGTTATTCAATGTTGTTAGGTCTCAAGATTTTGTGTCTGATTCATCAATAATCAACAAAATATACACCGAGGCCTTATCTAATGGTGATTCATATAAGAATTTAAGAAATCTGTGTAAGGATATTGGTCACAGGTTAAGTGGCTCTAAAAATGCTGAAAAGGCTGTGCAATGGGGTAAAGTGGTGTTGCAAAGATATGACCTAGATAGCATATGGTTACAGCCCATTAAAGTTCCTCATTGGGAAAGAGGTATAATAGAAAGATTGGATATTGTTGAATCAAAAAATAATATATTTTCTACTTCTTGTACTGCTTTAGGTGGTTCAATAGGGACAAACGGTGCTGTGATTTCTGGTGAAATTATAGAAGTTAATTCTTGGGAAGAAATGAATTCTTTGGGTGAGAAAAATCTCAAAGGAAAATTTGTTTTTTACAATAGGCCTATGAACCCTACTTTTATCAGCACTTTCATGGCTTATGGTCGTTGTGTTGATCAGAGGCACATGGGTGCTTCTCAGGCGGCTAAATTTGGTGCAATTGGTGTAATTGTAAGATCAATGACCTTAAAGATGGATAAGAATCCACATACAGGCTCAATGCAATATAATGATAGTGTAAATAAAATACCTGCTGTAGCTATTAGTACGATTGATGCTCATCAATTAAGTAATATGCTTAAAAAAGATTCAAAGATAAAAGCTAGAATGAAATTATCTTGTAAGACATTGCCAGATGCTGATTCTTATAATGTTATAGGTGAAATAAAAGGCACAGAATATCCAAATAAAGTCATTGTGGTTGGAGGTCATTTGGATTCCTGGGATATTGGAGAAGGGGCTCATGATGATGGTGCAGGGGTTGTGCAGAGTATTGAAGTATTAAAGCTGTTCAAACAATTAGGAATTGCTCCCAAACACACAATTAGATGTATTTTGTTTATGAATGAGGAAAATGGCAATCGTGGTGGAGAAAGTTATGCAGAATATGTTAGGCAAAAGGGTGAAGAGCACCTAATGGCTATTGAAACAGATAGAGGTGGATTTAGTCCTAGGGGATTTAGTATTGATGGGTCAGATGCTCAAATAAGGGTTGTTCAGAGCTACCAAAGTTTATTTGAGCCTTACAACTTACATTTATTTAAAAAAGGATATGGTGGGGTCGATATTGGACCATTAAGAGATGGGAGTATCTGTTTGTTGGGGCTTGTTCCGGATTCTCAACGTTATTTTGATTTCCATCATGCTCCTACTGATGTTTTTGAAAACGTTAATCAAAGGGAATTAGAGCTGGGATCTGCAGCATTGACTTCAATTATTTATTTAATAGATAAATATGGATTCCCTGATTTGGAAACTAATCAATAATTTTCCCTGCAAATTGAAGTTTTGGTTCCCAGTAGCTGTTATTGTCTACCGAAGTAATTGAAATCCCTTTACTAGAAGAAGCATGTATCATTTTTAGCCCCTCTCCTTTATTTTTGATGGCTATGCCAACATGTGTGATTTTCCCTTTGTTTTTTCCATAAAATAGAAGGTCGCCAGTTTTGACATTCTTAAGTTTGATTTTCTTTAGGTGCTGACTTTGATTTTGGGCAGTCCTAGGAATTTGATGACCAAAATGTATATAAACATGTTGTGTAAAACCCGAACAGTCAAACCCTTTGCTGGTGGTCCCACCATATACATAAGGAACTCCCAGGTAGTTTTTTGCATATTCTAGTAGAGTTGATGATGTTGCAGTTGGTTTTTTTTTTAGTTTCTGGTGGGTCTTCTTTTGGGTGAATTATTTTTAGATCATTATAATCTATGGATTCATTTATAAATAGCTCATTGTATATGGTTATTAACTTTTGACCTTGCTTTTTCTTTCCAATTTCTTTTAGGTCAATGACTTTAACAACGAATTCATTTTTAAAGTCATGTATGTAATTATGATATATTTTTCTGATGTGATCGTTGTCTTCAGATACATAAACTTTCTTGTAATTAGAAATTGATCTCTCTATTGAAAATTTATTTTTATTGCTACTAAGCATAAATTCTGATAGGCTATTGAAAAATAAGATTGAATAATTTTGGGAGATTTCATCTTTTTTTAGCAATCTTTTACTTTTATTGTAGACCATCTTATAGTGGCCTTGATCATAAAGTAACTCAAGGTAGTCAACTTGATTTTTTTGTCCATTTATAATAAAAACTACGCTGTTAAATGATATAATAAAAAACCATTTCATATATTTCAAATATGCATTAATTTATGATTGTTTTTATAATTGAAGAACAATCTCTACCAACAGTAATTTGTTAAATGAAAACCTCTTATCTTAGCATCATGAATAATCATGGTGAAATTGATATTCTTGCTTTTGGAGCACATCCTGATGATGTGGAGCTTGCAGCTGGAGGAACTATACTTAAGCATATTGCATTAGGAAAGACTGTGGTTATTGTAGATTTAACTGAAGGTGAAATGGGGACTAGGGGTAGTCGGGAGGAAAGATTAAAAGAAGCTAAGGCTTCATCTGAGGTTTTAGGTGTGTTAGATAGAGAGAATTTAAATCTAGGTGATTGTTTTTTTGAGCATGGAAAAACAGAGCTCTTAAAAGTAATTGAGCAGGTAAGAAGATTCAGGCCTAAAATTGTTTTATGCAATTCACTTTCAGATCGACATCCAGATCATGGTAGAGCAGGAGATTTAGTGTCAAGAGCTTGTTATCTTTCAGGGTTAAGGAAAATTAAAACCAAATGGAATAATATTGAACAGGAAAGCTGTAGACCCCATGCAATATATCATTATATACAGGATAGATGGGTTGATCCAGATGTTATTGTAGATATTTCAGATTTTTTTGATATAAAGCTTCAATCAATAATGACCTATAAAAGCCAATTTTATGACTCTAAAAGCAATGAGCCTGAAACCCCCATATCAAGTGCAAACTTTTTAAAGAGTATTCGTGCTAGATCCATAAGTTTAGGCAGGTATATTAATGCAGATTTTGGAGAAGGTTTTAATGCTGAAAGATTTATAGGAATTAATGATCTTACTACATTACTTTAGCACGATAATTGTAAAACAATACGATAATAAAATAAATATGAGAATAATAGCCATAATATGCATTTTAGTTGTTTTTAATTCATGTCAACAAGAAAGTCAGTTAGATCATGAAAAAGCAGAGAATTCTAATGATGAGTTATTAAAGGAAAATCTTTTGCTGAAAAGAGAAATTTCTGAAAATGATTCAATTGTTAATTCATATGCATCATATATTAATAAGGTTAGGGAGAATCTTCATCAGATTAGAGAGCATAAAGGCTTAATAGTAATAGATAAAAAGAATCCTGAGCAATTATCAATAGACAATGCTATTCAAGAAATAGAAATCATAGGTAATTTAATGGTGGAAAATGATCGATTGATAAATCAGCTTAAAAGTGATCTAAAAAATTCAGATATGCAATTAGGTGAATTTGAAAAGACTATTCTTTCTCTTTCTGAAGAGGTTCAGATCAAGAACAGAGAGATTTACTATTTACAGCAAGAAATGGAGTCAATGGATGCGTCTTTAGGTGAATTATTTGATGCATATAATGAAAAGGTTGCAGAATTAGATGTTATAAATGATTTATTGAATACTGGCTGGTTTACAATAGGATCAAAGTCAGAATTATTAAATAATGGTATTATCACTAAAGAGGGTGGTGTAATTGGGATAGGAAGAACCAGTGTATTAAAAGATGATTTTAATAAATCATATTTTACAAAAGTTAACATCAATGAGTTTATTGAAATTCCACTTGGAGTAAAATCTGTAGATTTCATTACATCTCACCCTAAGTCTTCTTATGAGTTAATAGGTGATAGTCCCATTAAAAAGGTTAAGATTCTTGACTCAGGTAAATTTTGGAGTATTTCTAAGCATTTAGTTATCATGGTTAAGTAATTTATATGACCATTAGATATTGTTATTTATGTAGTAATCAGTGTTTAGCTATTATAATAGTATTGTCAATTATTGGGTTGAGTTCATGTTCTGAATATGATTTTGATTCAAAAGCTGGCAGCAATATTCAAAAAAACAATCTTTTAGATGATCTTAATTCTGATTTCAATATTTTATTGAATAATCAAAATGACAGTTCTTATTTAATTGAGTTTTATAAACTTTCTGGTGGGGATTTATTATGGCTTAATAAAGACCTAGAATTAAATGAAAGAGGGAAGAAAATATTCTCTTTGATGTTACACTCTGAAGATTATGGATTATTTAATAACCTTTATGAGTCAATTGATGGTTTAGATAGCCTTGTTGGAATTTCTAAAGATACAACTCTTACGTCATGTTTTATTGATTTTATATTAGATCTTAAATGGGGCTTATTGCCTAACCATCTCGAAAAATCTCCTTTTCCTTCATCTAAAAGTGATGAATTGAAATTTTTAAATGAAATAGCTGGTTTAATAAATGATGTTGACATTGATCAATTGGTTTTAAATAGCCAGCCCACACATCCACAGTATCATTCTTTAGTGACAGGCTTAAAAATATTTAATAAAAAGATTAAAGATTATAGGAAGTTAATAGAGGTTCCTGTATATAAAGAGGATTCTATTTTAGCTTATAAAAAAGCAACTGATGTTCTGTTAAATTTTGGGTTATTGGACTCATTAAATAATAATGATTCAGTTATTTTAAATGCATTAAAAATATTTCAGAATCAGCATGGTTTAACATCTGATGGTATAATTGGCTCTAATACTTCAAAAGCTCTTTCAAGAAGTCCATATGATTATTTTTTACATGCTTCGGTAGCTTTAGAGAAATGGAGAAAAAGATTGAATTGGGCTAAAGATCGAATTGATATAAATATTCCGGGGTTCCAGCTTAGATATTTTCAAGAAGATAATGTTGTAAGAAATCATAGAGTAATTATTGGTACTAAGTTTAATCGTACTATTGAAATTCTTGATACTGTTGAATATTTGGTGGTTTATCCTTACTGGCATGTTCCTTATAGTATTATTTCCAATGAGCTTATACCTAAGGCAAGGAAAGACTCTTCTTACTTTAAGAGAAATGGATATGAATTGTTGTCTGGAGGTAAAATTGTAAATCCTGAACTTATCGATTATGACGCTGCCTTTAAATATACTGTTAGACAAAAAGGTGGTAAATCAAATGCTTTAGGGTTGATTAAATTTATTTTCCCTAACCCTGCTTATATTTATTTACATGATACTCCTTCAAAAAAGTTATTCAATAAAGAGGTAAGGGCCTTTAGTCATGGATGCATAAGGTTAGAGAACCCTTTAGATCTAGCTAAAGATCTTTTGATTAGAGATGATAATAAGTATGATGTTAAGATGGTAGATTCCCTTATAAAAGAAAGAGAAAGAACTAAGATATTTTTGAATTCAAAATTACCCATATATATACATTACACTTTAGCAAGTACAAACAATGGGAATATAATTTTCCATAATGATGTTTATGGGGAGGATAAAGCGCTTTTAGAGGAGCTAAAAAAGATGTCAGAGTAATTGGCCTTCTTTTGTTAGTTGAGCTTTTTTACCTTGTTTGAGAATATTAGAGCTTTGAAAATATTTTTTATCTGGATAATAAATAAAAAAGCAGCTTCCATTTTTTATTTTATCTATTATTTTCTCATATCCATTTATGGGTAAAGCGGGACATCCAAAGCTTCTTCCTAATCTACCATTTTCTTTGATAAACTCATGACTAACATAATCTGCATTATGAACTACAATGTCTCTTTTTCTAGCTTTATCATTGCAGTACTCAAGTCCATCCATTCTCATGGAAAGTCCGTTTTTCCCAGTGTATGTTTCTGCTGTAGTGAAAAAACCAAGACTTGTTTGGTTACTGTTTTCAATATTAGAAAAATACTTAGCGTATTCTTCACCTGTATTTTTACCATGAGCGATCAATGAATGGCAAACCAATTTATTTTCCTCCATATCTATTAGATAATATCGATCTTCATTTGCACTTTTAGACATGTCAATAATAGAAAGGTATTTTGTGTTGTTTAAAGTACCTTTTTTAAGAAGATAATAATAGCCTATAGTGGCATTGTGAAAAGCTTCATAGCTAATTTCAGGATGTTCCAAGTCTGTATATATTTTTTTAGTGAATTCTTTTAATTCAGGAGAAGAGCACTTAACACTTGTGAAAAAGAATAGTACTAAAAAAGAAAATGAATATGTAATTACAGCCTTCAAATCGGGCGTAAATATAGAAAATCAAATAACATGATTAGTGAGTGTTTGATTAAGTATATCACACTAATCTGTTAATAAACAGTTATTTCTAAAGATTTTTAATAGCAGACCTGACTTTAATCACCTTTGTTAGAATCCTTTCTAGATGATCTAATTTTAGCATAGTAAAAGGGTCACTTTTTGCTGATGCTGGATTGGGATGTGTTTCGATAAAGAGTCCATCTGCTCCAGTAGCTGCAGCACTTAGTGCAATGGCTTCAATTAACGAGGGATCACCACCAGTCACACCAGAAGTTTGATTTGGTTTTTGTACAGCATGGGTACAATCCATTATTACAGGGGCTCCATGTTTCTTCATTTGATGAATTGAGGTTGCATCAACAATAAGGTCATTGTAGCCAAAGCTATTGCCTCTTTCACATAACCATATGTTCTTATTGCCAGTAGATTGTACTTTTTCTAAAGCAAATTTCATTGAATCAGGAGACATAAACTGTCCCTTTTTTATATTAACTCCAAGTCCTGTTTTTCCAGCTGCTAATAGTAGATCTGTTTGCCTGCATAAAAAGGCAGGGATTTGAAGATGATCTACGAATTCAGCAATTTTATCTGGCTCATAACTTTCATGTACATCAGTAATAGTCTCTATTTGAAATTCTTTTCCAATTTCTTGTAAAATCTTCAAAGCATTTTCTTCATTAATTCCAGTAAAGCTATCTAACCTAGACCGATTGGCTTTTCTGTAACTACCCTTGAAAATAAATTGGATATCTAAAACATTACATATTTGTTTTACCTTTTCTGCTATTAAATACGAAGTATCAAGATCCTCAATAGCACAAGGTCCTGCTATTAATGTGAATTTACTCATGTCCTTTTGCTTTTTTACCAAGATAGCCACTATGGTGTCTTAGGGCATAATCTTCTTTACTAAATCCTATTTTTTCCATCATGTTTACAACTAGTAAATCTCCAACAACAGTCATTACAGTTGTTGATGTTGTAGGTGTTAAACCTAATGGACATATTTCTTCTGGTGCACCTGTGTAAAGACAAATATTTGAAATTTTTGCGAGAGGGCTATTTATATCTCCTGTAAGTGCAATAACAGGGATGCTGCCATGAAGGTTTTTAACTAATTGATCTAATTCAAGAATTTCTCTAGTTTTTCCTGAATTTGATATTAAAAGCAAGACATCATTTTTTTGTATTAGACCAAGGTCACCATGCTGAGCTTCACTTGGATGAATAAAAACTGATGGAGTCCCTGTAGAAGATAGAGTAGTGGCGATGTTCATCCCTATTTGTCCAGCTTTACCCATACCGCTAATAACTAATTTGCCATGTTTTACATGAACATGATTATATAGAGTGTCTATAGCAGATTCAATGATGCCATCAATAGGAATATTTCGAATGGCATCAATTTCTTTATCTATTAGCTGTTTGATTTTTGTTTTCAAATGAATATTTTTTACAAAAATAGAGATTATCACTCACGTTTTAATTTAAAAATAGCTCTGACTTTTTCTAGATCCTCTTTTGTGTCTACAGATTGTGTGTTTTCGTTGGTTACGGTTACTTTTATTTTCTCACCAGATTCAAGCCACCTTAACTGTTCCAGTTTTTCTGCTTTTTCAAGTAAACTTTCATTCATTTTAGAAAATTTATACAATGAATCTTTTTTAAACCCATATATGCCTATATGCTGAAAATATTGATGGGATGAGCTCCATTCTTTTTTAGGTAGATCTCTAATAAAAGGAATAGGGTATCTACTAAAATACATAGCAAAATCTTTATTGTTTTTAACTAAATATACCTTGCCCTCATCTAATTGATCCTCTGAATTTAATTTTAAAGCAATGGTAGATATGGTTGTCTGTGGATCATCAAAGCATTTTATTAATTGATCAATATGTAAAGGGTCTAGCAGTGGCTCATCTCCTTGAATGTTAAGAACAATAGAAGCATTATTAGATTTTTCTTCTTGCCATTTATTAAAAGCTTCTAGACATCTACTAGTTCCAGTAGTGTGTTCAGAACTGGTCATTAGTACATTTCCATTAAAAGACCTTACTGCTTCAACAATTCTAAGATCATCAGTAGCTACCAATAGATTATCAAGCACTTTGCTGGCACGGTCATATACATGCTGGATCATTGGTTTGCCATCTATTTTTAATAATGGTTTTCCTTCAAGTCTGGTAGAATGGTACCTTGCTGGTATTATACCTAGTACTTCTTTATGTAGTTGAGTTTTCAAGTTGTAACAAATATAGTATAACTAATATCTAACTTACCTAGCTAACATATTATTTTAATTAGATAGATGATAATTATTATTTTTGAAACATGGGTTTAGAAGAAGTTAGAAATTACTTGAATACAATTAGAAGAGATTTTTCTAGTAAACCTCTTGATGGTCAGTCTGTTAAAGATGATCCTTTTGAGCAATATGGGGCGTGGTTTGAAGATGCAGTTGGCTGTCAGGTCCCAGATCCGTATGCTGCTTGCCTTTCAACTGTTGATCAACAAGGAAGACCTTCTTCTAGAATGATTTATATAAGGGACATAGTTGATAATTCTTTTGTTTTTTATACAAACTATAATTCAAAAAAAGCAGATAACCTTTCTTTAAACTCGAATGCATCATTAAATGTATATTGGGTTGAATTGGAAAGGCAAATTAGAATACAAGGAAAAATAGAAAAAGTAGATTCTGAGATGTCAGATGAGTACTTTAAAAATAGACCAAGAGAAAGTCAAATTGGTGCATGGGCTTCAGATCAGAGCAATGTTATTTCATCTAGAGATGTATTAACAGATAAAATAAAAGAGTTAGAAGATAAATTTAAGGGAAAAGAAGTAGCACGTCCACCTCATTGGGGTGGTTATAGGCTAATTACTGAAAAAATTGAATTTTGGCAGGGTAGACCAAATAGATTACATGATCGAATTTTATACATTAAAGAAAACAATTCATGGAGGAGAAGTCGTTTATCTCCATAGCTCAGACTTATCTTGATAGATTCCCTGTTTTTTCACAGCAGTTGAATGAACAAGTAAAAAAAGATCTAGAGATCTGTATTGTTATTCCAGCTTTTAATGAACCTGACATTGAAAGGTCTTTAGATTCTATATCTAATTGTGATGTGCCAGAATTTATTAGTGTTGATGTCATAATTGTAGTCAATCATCCAGAGGGTTCACATCCTTCTATTATAAATCAGAATAAACAAACTTTAGCAACCATAGATTCTTTCAGAATCAAATCAAACCATCATCCATTTTCATTTTATACCATTTATGCTTGTGATCTTACTAAAAAACATGCTGGAGTAGGCTGGGCAAGAAAAATTGGAATGGATGAGGCAATGAGAAGGTTTATGGAGGTTAATAAAGATGGTCTTATATGTTGTTTTGATGCTGATGCAATTGTAGATTCTAATTATATAATAGAGCTAATAAATTCTTTTAAAACATTTAATTATAATGGTGCTTCTGTATATTTTGAGCATCCTTTAGAAGGAAGTGAATTTAGTGAAGAAGTATATGACGGTATTTTGAAATATGAACTACACCTTAGGTATTATAAAAATGCTTTGAAGTATTGTGGAGTTCCTTATGCATTTCATACGGTTGGTAGTTCAATGGTTGTTAAGGCATCTGCTTATGCTAAACAAGGTGGAATGAACCGAAGAAAAGCAGGTGAAGATTTCTACTTTATTAATAAGATCATCAGTCTTGGAGATTATGGAGAGGTTAATAATATAAGAGTAATACCCTCTCCTAGAGTGTCAGATCGTGTTCCTTTTGGAACAGGAAGAGCTATTCAGGAAAAAATTGATGGTGTTAGAGATTTAGATCTTACTTATTCTTTTCAAATATTTAGTGCTTTGAAGTCATGGTTATCATTAGTAATAGAGGAAGCTGTTTATGAATATGATGAATTTCCAGAATTTATTAAATTATATATTGAAAAAGAATATTGGGATAGGACTTTGCACATGATACAATCAAATTCAGCATCTCCAAAAGCTTTTATTAATAGGTTTTTTAGAACTTTTGATGCTTTTTGGATATTAAAGTTTGTTCATTATATTAAAGAAAATCATATTTCAGACACTTCATTGGCTTTAAATTCAAATTGTTTATTGAATGAATTTAATATTTCTAGTAAAAATACTTTATTGGAGTTATTGTGTGAATTCAGAAAAATAGATAAGCAATAAAAAAGGGGGCAAAGCCCCCTTTTTAGTAATAACAAAATATTAATAATTTATTTAATAGAGTCAACTACTGCTTTAAATGCATCTGGATGATTCATAGCAAGATCTGCTAATGTTTTTCTATTTAATTCTATTCCTTTTGCATTTATTTTACCCATGAATTCAGAATAACTCATTCCGTGCAATCTTGCACCAGCATTAATTCTTTGGATCCAAAGGGCTCTGAAGTTTCTCTTTTTTTGTCTTCTGTCTCTATAGGCATACTGAAGACCTTTTTCTACAGCATTTTTAGCTACTGTATGTACGTTTTTTCTTCTACCGAAGTAACCTTTAGCAAGTTTTAATATTTTTTTTCTCCTTGCTTTTGCGGCTACACTGTTTACTGATCTAGGCATAATTTTAAATTTTTTGGTACTTAGCGTTAGTTATCTAATCTTATCTTATTTGACTAATTACCGGGTTTAACATTTAAATAACCGAAGTGTAAATTAAGCACATAATTGTAGCTTAATACTCTTCACATCTGATTTATGAACCAATCCGGCTTTAGTCAGATTTCTTTTTCTTTTAGTTGCTTTTTTTGTCAAAATATGACTCTTAAAAGCATGCTTTCTTTTGATCTTACCTGAGCCAGTGAATTTGAATCTCTTCTTAGCGCTGGCATTTGTTTTCATTTTAGGCATTTCTCTATATATTGTATTGTTATTACTTCTACTTTTTCTTAGGGTTAATCATTATGGTCATTTTCTTTCCTTGAAGATCAGGCATTTGTTCTACTACACCATATTCTTCCAATTCTTGAGCAAACCTTAATAATAATATTTCCCCTCTATCTTTAAAAACTATAGTTCTACCTTTAAAAAAGACAAATGCTTTAAGCTTTGCTCCTTCAGATAAGAACTTTTTAGCATGATTTAATTTGAATTCAAAGTCGTGATCATCAGTATTAGGACCAAAACGAATTTCTTTAACAACAACTTTAGTTTGTTTTGATTTTAATTCTTTTTGTTTCTTTTTTTGTTCATAAAGAAACTTTTTATAATTAATTATCTTACAAACAGGCGGCTTTGCATTAGGCGATATTTCGACTAAATCTAAATCCATTTTCTGTGCCATTTCGAGAGCTTTCTGAACAGGGTAAACACCTTGTTCAATTCCCTCACCAACTACCCTTACTTCGGGTACCCTGATTTTTTCGTTTATTCGATGCGGATCTTCTTTAAAAACCCTTGCACCTCTTGGTCTTCTTGGTCTAATTATTCCTCCTTTTAATTTAACTTATTGTTCAAATTGAATCAACTTTTCTTCAATTTCTTTTTGAATGATGTTAGCAAATTTATCAATTGTAAATGAGCCTAAATCACCCTTTCCTTGTTGTCTTACAGAAACTTGTTTATTGATGTTTTCTTTTTCACCAATAATCAGCATAAATGGGATCTTTTTTAACTCAGCATCCCTGATTTTTCTGCCAATTTTCTCGTTTCTTCCGTCAACAAGACCGCGAATATCGTAATTTTTTAGCAGATTCAAAACTTCTACTCCATATTCATTGTATTTTTCACTTATTGGTAAAACGATGAACTGATCTGGATTAAGCCATAAAGGAAATTTTCCTGCTGTATGTTCTATTAATAACGCAATAAATCTTTCTAATGATCCGAAAGGTGCTCTATGTATCATTACAGGACGATGTTTTTTATTGTCTGAACCTGTATATTCTAATTCAAATCGTTCTGGAAGATTGTAATCTACTTGAATAGTACCCAATTGCCAGCTTCTGTTAAGTGCATCTTTCACCATAAAATCTAACTTTGGACCATAAAAAGCAGCTTCACCATATTCAATGATTGTTTTGAGCCCTTTATCATTAGCAGCCTTTATAATGGCCGCTTCGGCTTTTCCCCAATTATCTTCAGATCCAATATATTTTTCCTTGTTTTCTTTATCTCTTAATGAAACCTGAACAACAAAATCTTCAAAATCAAGTGCTTTAAACACATAAAGAACAAGGTCAATAACCTTTTTAAATTCATCTTCCAATTGATCTTGCCTGCAGAAGATATGAGCATCATCTTGAGTAAACCCTCTTACTCTTGTTAACCCATGTAATTCTCCACTTTGTTCATATCTATAGACTGTCCCAAATTCAGCAAACCTAATAGGGAGATCTTTGTAGGATTTTGGTGATGCTTTAAAGATTTCACAATGGTGAGGACAGTTCATAGGTTTTAATAAAAATTCTTCTCCTTCATTAGGTGTGTTGATAGGTTGAAAAGAATCCTCTCCATATTTATCATAATGCCCTGAACAAACATAGAGGTCTTTGTGACCAATATGGGGAGTTGCAACAGGTAAATAGCCAGTAGAGGTTTGTGCTTTTTTCATGAAATCAACTAATCGATCTCTTAATGCTGCTCCTTTAGGTAGCCATAAAGGAAGTCCGAGTCCAACTCTTTCAGAAAAAGTAAATAGTTCTAATTCTTTGCCTAATTTTCTGTGATCCCTTTTCTTCGCTTCTTCAAGGAGAGTTAAATATTCAGTAAGCTCTTTATTTTTTAAAAATGAAATGCCGTAAATTCTAGTGAGTTGCTTATTGTTTTCATCTCCCCTCCAATAGGCACCAGCAATATTCATAAGCTTTACTGCTTTTATATGTCCAGTGTGGGGTATATGAGGTCCTCTGCATAGGTCAGTAAAATTACCTTGAGTATAAAGCGTAATGTTTCCATCTTCCAGGTCTTCTAGAAGCTCTAGTTTGTATTCATCTTCATTTTGCTTAAAATATTCAATAGCATCATTTTTAGAGATATCTTTTCGGATATATTCATTTTTTTCTCTAGCAAGCTCAAGCATTTTCTGTTCGACCTTAATAAGGTCTTTTTCAGAAATATCATAGCTTCCAAAATCTATATCATAGTAAAATCCATTTTCAATTGGTGGACCAATTGCTAGCTTTATACCTGGATAGTAGAATTCAAATGCTTCAGCCATTAAATGTGCAGAGCTGTGCCAGAAAGTAGATTTGCCACCTTTATCTTTAAAGGAAAGTAAGTTTATTTGTGAATCTTCATTGATCTCTCTACTGAGATCCCATATTTCACCATTTACTTCAGCGGCTAGCACATTTCTTGCAAGACCCTCACTTATACTTTTAGCAACATCCATTGAGGTTGTTCCTTTTTGTATTTTTTTTACAGAACCATCTGGTAGCGTAATATTAATCATGAGTGATTTTTAATTAAGGAGAGCAAAGATAATTATTTGAAATAGTTTGGCTTTAATTAGATGTCAAATTATTCACTTATGTTTGTCAATATGAATAAAGATATACTTGATCGTTATAATAAAACCAATCATTTTGGAAGATTAATGGGTATGGAGTATGAAGTTCAAAGCTCAGGTGAGATTTATTATACTATTGAAGTTAAAAAAGAACATCTTGCTACAAAAACAGCTGCACATGGTGGTTTTATTGCAGCTGTTATGGATGCTGTTGTTGGTGTTGCAGCTCTGAGTAAAATGATTGATCAAGATAAAGTTGTATCTACTGTAGAAATGAAATTGAATTTTCTTCAACCAGCCTTTTTAGGTGATCATTTAATTGGTAAAGGAAAAGTAGTTAAATCTGGTAAAAGAATAGTTGTAGTAGAAGGTGAGATCTATAACCAGAAAAAGGAAATGCTTGCAATTTGTTTAGCTACAATGAATGCTTATCCTTTTGAAAAAAGTGATATGAAAGATTGATGTTTCATATTTTAAATACGATTTGTAAATTCATAAAAAATTTTAAAAAATGTTAAAAATATTTACGCTTTCATTAGTTGTTATTTCTTCTATTATAATATCCCCTAAAAAAAAGAAAGATGACACTGTTGATGAATCTGATTTAATTAAAACAAATATTAGCGGCTTAAAATTCAGATCTATTGGTCCTGCATTAACATCTGGCCGAATTGCTGATATTGCTGTAAATCCTAATCATACAGAAGAATATTATTTAGCTGTTGCTTCTGGCGGGGTGTGGAAAACAAGTAATTCTGGAACTACTTACAGACCTATATTTGATGGGCAAGGATCTTATAGTATTGGATGTATTACAATTGACCCTTCAAATGAACATGTTATTTGGGTAGGAACGGGTGAAAATAATAACCAAGGAAGTGTGGCGTATGGCGATGGTGTTTATAAGAGTCTAGATGGTGGTAAGTCTTGGGAAAATATGGGTTTAAAAGATTCAGAGCATATAGGTAAAATAGTTGTACATCCAGGTAACTCTCTGGTTGTTTATGTTGCTGCTTATGGACCATTGTGGAAAGAAGGGGGTGAAAGGGGGTTGTATAAAACTACTGATGGCGGTAAAAATTGGGAGCTGTCGTTAAAAGTAGATATACATACTGGAATTAATGAAGTTCATATGGATCCTGAAGATCCAAATATATTATATGCTACTGCACATCAGAGAAGAAGGCATGTATTTACTTATATAGGAGGTGGACCAGGCTCTAAGATGTATAAATCTATAGATGGAGGAGATTCATGGAATGAATTAAGTAATGGTTTACCTTCTAGTATTATGGGTAGAATTGGAATGGGAGTATCTCCTTCTGACCCTGATTATATTTATGCTTTGGTGGAAGCTGAAAAGGATCAGAAAGGATTGTATAAATCTATTGATAAGGGAGCAAGTTGGATCAAGGTTAATAAATATGCTACTAGCGGAAATTATTATCAAGAATTGGTGTGTGATCCTTATGAAAAGGATAAGGTTTTCTTTATGGATACTTGGCTTCATCATACTGATGATGGTGGCAAGACAGTAAAAGCTACTGGTGAAAAAAGTAAGCATGTAGATAATCATTGTATGTGGATAGATCCAACAAATACTGATCATTGGATTGTTGGCTGTGATGGTGGAATCTATGAAACTTGGGACCATGCTTCTAATTGGCAGTACAAACCTAACTTACCTGTTACTCAATTCTATAAGGTTGCAATTGACAATGATTATCCGTTTTATAATGTTTATGGTGGTACTCAAGATAACAATACATTAGGAGGTCCTTCAAGAACTATCAACAATCATGGAATTATGAATTCCGATTGGTATATTACTAAAGGAGGTGATGGATTTGAAGCGGCTGTTGATCCGAAAAATCCTAATATTGTATATTCTCAATCACAATACGGATGGCTTGCACGTTGCGATCGATTATCAGGTGAACAATTAGGAATAAAACCGATTGCAGATTCTGGTGAAAAAGCATTGAGATGGAACTGGGATGCTCCATTGATCATTAGTCCCCATAATAACAAACGACTCTATTTTGCAGCTAATAAAGTTTTTAGGAGCGATGATAGAGGTGATAATTGGAAATGTATTAGTCCAGATCTAAGTAGGCAGATAGACAGAAATCAATTAAAGGTCATGGGAAGGGTGCAAAGTGCAGATGCTGTTATGAAAAATAAATCCACTACCATGTATGGTAACATAGTTGCTATGGATGAATCTCCTTTACAAGAGGACCTTATCTACGCTGGAACTGATGATGGTTTGATTCATATTACTGAAAATGCAGGTAAAACCTGGAAAAAACTTGATGAAGTTTCCAGCGTTCCTTCAAATACTTATGTGAATTCACTGGTTACATCTAGTCACGACCCCAATAGGATCTATGCTGTTTTTAACAATCATAAAAAAGGTGATTTTAAACCCTATTTATTTGTAAGTAATGACAAGGGAAATACTTGGACATCTATTGCTTCAAACCTTCCTGAAAGGGGATCGGTTTATGATATTGCTGAGGATCATGTAGACCCTGGTTTATTATTTGTAGGCACTGAATTTGGAGTTTTTTTTACCGTTGATGGTGGTAAAGAATGGAAACAGATCAAAGCGGGCTTGCCAACTATAGCAGTTCGTGACCTAGAAATCCAACAAAGAGAAAATGATCTTGTATTAGCTTCATTTGGACGAGGATTTTATGTGCTAGATGATTATAGTCCTTTAAGAAAAATTAATAATGCCTTTACTAAAAAGGCAGAGATCTTTCCAATTAAGGACGCTTTAATGTATGTTGATGCTAGGCCTTTAGGGTTAAGAGGAAAAGGGTCTCAGGGAGAATCACATTTCACTACACCTAATCCTCCATTAGGAGCTGTTATTACTTATTATTTCAATGATACATTGAAGACCAGTAAGGAGATAAGGCAGAAAAAAGAAGCTAAATTGATCGAAGATGATAAAGATGTTCCCTATCCAACAATCGAGGAGCTAAAAAAGGAAGACAGAGAGAAAAAGCCTTATTTACTTTTTACTATCTATGACAATAACGGAAAAGAAATAAGAAAAATGATTGAGTCTCCTAACTTAGGAGTAAATAGAATTGTATGGGATTTTCGACATACTGCTAATAATCCTATTAAATTGAATAGCTCAAAACCTGGTAGATATGGTGAAGCTGTTGCTGGACCATTAGCATTACCTGGTAAATATTTTGTTAGTATGCACAAAGTAGTTAATGGAGTTGCTAGCTTATTGGTTGATAAAACACCTTTTAATTGTAACTGGTTAGAAGAACATTCTACTCCATCAGATAATAAGCAGGAGCTGATGTCTTTTCAAATTAAAGTTGAAAAATTAAGAAGAGCTGTAGATGGTGCAGGCTTGTCTTATAGAGAGTATAATAAAAGAATAGATTTTATAGAGTCTGCTATTAAAACCTATCCGAATATGGACTTATCTAAATTAGCTACAATTATGAAGTTAAGAGTAGACCTTGATAAGATAAGTGTTTCTTTATATGGGGATCCTTCTTTATCAAGTAGAGATATGGAGCAAAATGAAGCAGTTGCTGGTAGCGTTGGTATCATTATATGGAACATGTGGAGGAGTAGATCAAATCCAACAGGCACAAATAAGATGTTGTATAAAACAGCAGGAGAAGCATTTGCTGATATTGTTGTTAAATTAAAAGATCTTCAGTCTAGTATAATTGAACTCGAACAGTATTTAGAAGATAATAAAGTTCCTTATACTCCAGGAAGAGATATTATTATAGATTGGAAAATGGAATAATCAATTGTCAATAATACCAGAACCTATCAATTCATCATTATCGTACCAAGCTATGAACTGACCAGGCGTAATTCCTCTTTGAAGCTCATCGAAAATTACATAAAGACCATTCTCTTTCATGTGAAAAGTAGCATTGGTAAGTGATTGTCTGTATCGGATCCTACAGCTATATTTACGTACTTCATTTAATTGAAAACAAAGATCTGTTCTTAAATTATGAATATCTTTTTTGGGGACGAATAATCCTTTTCTGTATAATCCAGGATGTTGTTCACCTTGACCTGTATATATGATATTTTTATTAGTGTCAGTATCAATTACAAATAATGGTTCTGGTGTTCCTCCAATATTAAGACCTTTTCTTTGTCCAATGGTATAGTAATGAGCCCCATTATGAATACCAACCTCTTTACCACAACTTATATTATGCTGATAAGCAGCACATAAGGTTGATAGCTCATTATCTTTGTACTTATAAGAAGGGTAGGAGGATGGGACTTCAATTACACTACCTTTTTTTTGTTTTAGTTGTTGCTGAAGAAAAATAGGAAGCTTAACCTTTCCTATAAAGCATAAACCCTGGGAGTCTTTTTTTTCAGCAGTATTGAGTCCAATTTCTTTGGCGATTTTTCTTACCTCATCTTTTTTAAGCTCACCAATAGGAAATAGCGCTTTGGTAAGCTGTTGTTGATTGACCTGGCATAAGAAATAGCTTTGATCTTTATTGTTGTCTTTGCCTGCTAATAGTCGGTATGTTTTACCATTTTTAGTTTCAATCGTATCTTTTCTACAATAATGTCCTGTAGCTACAAAGTCAGCGCCAAGCTCAAGTGCTTTTTTAAGAAATATATCAAATTTTATTTCCCTATTACAAAGAACATCAGGGTTAGGCGTACGGCCTTTTTCATATTCTGAAAACATGTAATTAACAATACGATTTTTATACTGTTTACTAAAATCTATTACTTGAAATGGTATGTCTAGTTTCTCTGCAACTTGCAGGGCATCGTTACTATCTTCGATCCATGGGCACTCATCACTAATGGTTACCGACTCATCGTTCCAATTGCGCATAAATAACCCTATCACTTCATATCCCTCTTTTTGAAGAAGATAAGCAGCTACACTGGAATCAACTCCGCCAGATAATCCTACTACTACACGTTTCATACTGCAAAAGTAGGTTTATAATCATATTTTCATATAGGAGACTTTAAATTTATGTTAATATGAAAATTATTAAGATGATTAGGTGAGAGATTCATTTTTTAAAATATATATTTATAGTCTTATAATATTTATGTCAGATGAGACGTTTTTTCATCATTTTCCTATATATTCTTTTAAACTATTCGTCAGTTTTTTCTCAGTTGAAGGATTATGCTTTTGAATTAAATACAAAATCTTATTCTTTAGAAAATTTCGATGCCAGCCCTCAAATATTTGACATTACTCAGGATCAACGTGGTGTTATGTATTTTGCTAATCAAAACGGGTTTATTGAATATGATGGGAATAACTGGCGAAACATCAGTTTATATCCTGAGACTGAGATCAATACGATAGAAATAGATCATAAAGGGGTTATTTATGCTGGAGGTTTTGAAGAATTAGGCTATTTAGAAGTAGTTGATAGTGGCAAAACTAAATTCAGAACTTTAACGCATTTAATTACTGACTCACTTGTTGATTTTAAAAGAGTAATTAATATTAAGATCAACAGTAATAATGATGTGTTTTTTCATTCTAAGAAATATATTTTTAAATACAATAGTAAATCTTTAAAAATGTAGTTCATTTCATTTGTTCTCAATGATGATAAAAAATTGGCAAAAACAGTACAAAAGCGTCAGTCAAAAGTGTCAACTGTTAAAGTTTTGCTG
>PVBE012688109.1_pt1 | contig 28823 bp, 21 predicted proteins | sample 1631181 | NCBI WGS metagenome assembly PVBE01 (sample SAMN08397723, study PRJNA350692) | Marine metagenome, whole genome shotgun sequencing project. | isolation source: water | place: Pacific Ocean | collected 2012-04
CCCATCGCTGCTGCCATCGAGGTTCAATTTCCTGAGGAATATATTTTGTGCTTTCCATAAACTCCTTCCTAGTACCCAACATTTGTCAACTATTGCTACAAACAAAACCAACAACTATTCTATTGTCTGATAATTAACCAAAAATCCCCACGTCCGTTCAGAGACGAAAGGGACGAAAGGGACTCCGCGGTACCACCCTATTTGATGAAAGTTAACCTACTAACCCCACCCACTCTACTAATGCTATAACGGACATTTCCGCTGCGGACTAATTAATTTCATCCACAGTACTTAGAGGCGAGTTGAGCCTTATTAGTGTTCCTCTGACACATGCCAAGTTTTCAGCCACTTACCCTGACTCTCTGGAGGATGGCCTAATACTCCTCTTCTATGATTACTGAGATATATTGCTGACTTTTATTGGCCAGGTTGTAGACAACCAATTAATTATAACAGAGTGCCACAAGGAAGTGTAATTTATTGCATTTTGAGCGATTATGGTGGTCTGATAATTTACATTATCAATATACATTCTTAAGATTGTTTCAATATTAACTATCTCTGATCAACATGAGTTTCGAATGTCCAGTCACTTGCAACATCTTGAGCTTTTAACATGCGTGCATATGTCCCGTTTTTCTCCATCAAGGAACTCGGAGAGCCTGATTCCACTATATGCCCATTTTCTAATACAATCACCTTATCAGCATTACGTACAGTTGAAAGACGGTGAGCGATTACCACAACAGTTCGATTGGAAACCAGTCTAGTAATAGCCTGTTGTATAAGCGACTCTGTTTCTACGTCCACTGCGGAGGTAGCTTCATCCAGAATAAGTATTGGAGCATCCTTTAAAATAGCTCGTGCTATAGACAGACGCTGCTTCTGACCTCCAGAAAGCCGGACTCCGCGTTCACCAATTACAGATTGATACCCATCAGGCATATCTAATATAAACTCCTCAGCATTAGCTATTTGTGCAGCCGAAATTACTTCCTCTTCAGTGGCCTCCGGTCGTCCAAAAAGTATATTATGTCCCACTGTGCCATGAAACAGAAACACATCTTGCAGCACTGCAGCTATGCTTTCGCGTAAAAACTGCAATTTTAGGTCACTCACTTCATACCCACCCACTTGTACACAACCAACATCAGTATCCCAAAACCGTGGTATGAGATTACAAATAGTGGTCTTACCTGCACCAGTGGGACCTACCAAAGCTACGATTTCTCCCTGTTCCACATCAAAGGAAATATCTTGCAGTATCGACACTCCTTTTTCATATCCAAAGGTAACATTATCGAATGAAATATTGAATTTAATGTCATTAGGGGAAACGGAATTCGGTTTATCTACTATGTCAGATTCCTCAGCAAGCAATTCGAACACACGATCAATACTAGTAGTTGCTTTTTGCAGCACATCATTGATAGAAGCAAGTGTCAAGAAAGGCTGGTATATGTGGCCCATATATACTACAAAAATGAAAATATCAGCTACACTCACCTGTCCTCGCATTGCCATTCCACCACCAGACCATATTACTAATACAACTCCTAGACCCCCTACTACTTCAATAATGCCAGCCGGCAAGAGTGATACGGTGTTAGCCTGGATCATCTCATCACGAAAGCGCACACTTTTTTCTTTGATTTGTGCCGCACTATTTTTCTCCTGCGCAAACGACTTGATGACTGTTATGCCTGAAATATTGTCCTGGACAGATGCTATTAACTCGGTCAAACTTTGACGCACACCTCGCCACATTTGACGAACAGGTGATACATATTTGTAAACTAGCCAAGATGCGAATGGAATCGGTATAAGTACCACCATTGCAAGTGTAGGATTTAGTATGAAAAGCACGGTCATCATGGAAGTGGGTATTATTAAGGCCAACAATGTTTCAGGAATGCCATGTGCAATAAAGTCTTCCACAGTTTCAATGTCATTGATTGACCTTGTCATAAGACTCCCCGTGCGCTGATCATTCAGAAAACGGTGAGATAAATGTTGTATATGCTGATACACACGATTCATAAGGTTGCACATTACACGGTAGGCAGCCATGTGAGAGAAAACACCATATCCGTATCGGGTGGCACCTCGTAACAGATACAGCCCAAAAAGTGACACAGTCACTCCTATGAGATCTGATTCATCTGCACCTCCTTCGACAATCCATTCAATCATTCTACGAATCAAAAGCGGAGGTATAAGGTTGGTACCAGCAAATACCACACCACAGATAACCGATAAGGTCATATCTCTTCCTTGACCCTGTAATATTTCAAGTATGTGTCTAATTAAACGCAAAATCTATATCCTTTTGAAATACACAAACTCAATCCACTCTGAGAATGTATACTATAACTGTGCTTGAGTAAATATAGCATTCTAACTATATAGTTGTTACAATCACTTGATTGAAGTCACATGTTTCTGTCGTCTTGCACAAGCTGAATGATGTTTCCATCTGGATCACTGAACGTACAAATCCAACCACCCCAATGTTCTTGCTCAGGTGGCCGCATGAAATCAATACCTCTCTCTTCGAGACTATTATGCACAGCTCGCACATCATGGACTCGGAGGTTTATCATAATTCTGAACCTGTCTTTGGATAGCCCCTTTACATTAGAGTGAGTACCAATGTTCAGTCTAGTATCACCCCACCGGAAAGAAACGAAGTCCGGTTTTACCGAATGTGGCACAAGCTGTAGTACATCACGATAAAAATCTAAGAGGACCTCTAGATTATCTGTCCATATTATCAAGCCTGCTAGACCATTTATGATAGACATACCTACAATTGTTTCTCCATGAAAATCCAGTACTGATGAAACATGGGTGGTATCTCACTTTCAATATATGGATCTATCTCATAAAAACCTGCGCTCTTATACAAAGCATGAGCAGTTGTCATAAATCTAGTACTATCGAGTCGTATCTTTGAGTAGCCACTGTCGCGCGATTCTATAATGGCTGTTTCCAGCAATAGTCTTCCTATGCCGGAACCACGGAGTTTTGGTCTAACATACATCCGTTTGATTTCACCTACATCTTGCGTTATTTTTCTAATACATACTATGCCAACATAAAAATCACCATCTTTAGCTAATAACAAGCGAGAATGTGGACACATGAAGACCTCAATCTTTTCCATGTCTTGCTCTAGGATGGATTTAATCTCTAAACTGATAGAATATTCCTGATTCAGACGCATGTTAGCCCACGCAAGATACTCCCAAAACAAGTCTTTTATCTCTTCTAAATTAGCCTGCAAATCACTTGAGCGTATGCTTACTATAGAGCAATCCACCTAATCTCCCATAGCCGCTGCGTGTCGACCACCTTCTGGGTCTCCAGCAGCATAAATTGTGCCTTCTTCCTGGTCTATGGCTAGCATTACCGGTCGACCAATATACGACTTAGTTGTTTGTATAGTATGACCACGACGCCTGAGATCTTCTTTAATCTCATTGTCAAAATCTTCCTTCAGCATAACCGACCCTGCATTTTTAAAAGTAGCTTCTCGGTCGGGATTCGGATCAAAAGAGTCCTGATGATGTGTTGTAGCAAAACGCGGTGCAGTAACACATGAATCTGGCAACATATTAAAGTCAATTGCATTTACTATCAGATTAAGTGCAACCTGGTCCTGCAAATCCCCACCAGCCACGCTAATAGCCATAATTGGTTTTTCATCTTTTAGGATAATCGTAGGTGTAAGAGTACTACGAGGACGCTTTCCTACCTCTATACAATTAGGATGACCAGGTGTCGTATTGAACATTCTCAATCGGTTACTAAACGTAACACCTGATTCGCCCCCGTCTCGTGGACTTTCAGGAACATTTGCACTAGGAGTCGCTGAAACAACATTGCCCCAACGATCAGCAACAACACATGTGGTAGTTCCGCCAACTCCAGGCCTAAAGGAGCTAATTTCTTTAATGGGTTGCATATTGTAAGGATCACCGGGACGCGCTTCCATAGAAGCTTTATGCTTGTTTATAAGCTTACTTCGCATATGATTATATTCATCTGACAGCAAAACATCTAGGGGAACATTAACAAAATCAGGATCCCCATAATAATAGTCTCGATCAGCCATTGCCAGCTTTATTGCCTCTACAATTGTATGAATATAATCAACTGACAAATGCCCTAAAGAGGTCAAATCAAAATCTGACAACAAACACAGTGCCTGACACAAAAATGGGCCTTGGGTCCATGGACCACATTTGTATATAGAATGTCCTCTGTAACTTACATTTATCGGCTCCTCTATTGTAGTAAAATGTGCAGCCAGGTCATTTCTGCGAAGAAAACCTCCTTTTGATACGTAGTCAGCTTCTAGTTCATCTGCTATATCCTTCCTGCTTTCGTGCCTACAATAAAAACGATCAGTCACCGATTGTAGTTTCTGTTCGCGTACTCCTTTACTAATATGCTCCTCCTCAACCATTCTACGAAAAGTATGTGCTAATTTTGGATGCCATTCTTCATTTCCGGCATCCAAAAGGTCAATCGAACTGGAAATTACATCCTCAAAAGTTCTGGTTCCAAATAGCCTCAAAGCTGTTATGCATGAGTCAACAACCGACGGTACGGGTGTCATCTTGATGTCACCATCACCTGGTATACCATTTCTAAGATACCAATCTATAGCCTCTTGCGACAAAGGTGCTCTGCCCTGCCCACTTAGCACTTTTACACTTTGACTTTTGGCATCATAAATCATAATCGGAACCTCACCACCAATAGAACAGTCACCATGGTCGGTAACATTCAACGCAAATATAGTAGCTACTGCTGCATCAACTGCATTACCACCTTCATTTAATATATTTACGCCAGCCATAACGGACGCGGCACTTCCTGCAGCAACAACCCCTTCATCACTTGATGCTTTCCACCCTACCTCATTGATGTTCAGATTTGTCATAAATAACTTAGATGATATTAGGTTACCTATTGGTCACTACCGGAAGCACTTTCTCGGCTAATAGCTCCAATGGCGACTGGTCATGAAAGCTGTTATGCTCAAGGATAAATCGGCTCACACCAGCTTCTTCGAAATCGGACATTTGATCGACAAGTTGTTGTGGACTTCCACCAATAAAACCAGCCTCGCACCAATCTTTTAGATTACCCGGAAGGTTTGGAAACACTACACGGTTAGCTGCAATGTGACTCTCAATCTCCTGATCATTTGTCCCAATAACATAGGGCGTCATCAAAGAATGCCGCAATGTGCTCGGATCACGATTTATAGAATTACAATACCTATCAACTAACTGTGACTTTTCACGATAAGTATCTATACTAACATAATAAGAGTTCCATTCATCAGCATGTGTAGCTGCTATCTTTAAAGTGGTATTTCCCATACCTCCTACGATAAGAGGAACACTTGACTGAGCAGGTGCGGGATGCATTTCTGAGTCACTTAATTGGTAATGCTGTCCTGCAAAGTTACTTGATTGTCCTGACCATAAAGCTTTGATCAGTTGTATACCTTCTTGAAGCAATTCAAGCCTATGACGCGCTGACGGAAAATTCACACCAAACATAACGTGTTCTTCTTCATACCATCCTGCACCCAATCCTAACTCCAACCGCCCCGCAGAAAGCTGGTCTACAGCAACAGACATTTTAGCCAGCTGCGCAGGATGCCGGAAGGTCATCGAGCAAACTAGCGGACCTATTTTAATGCGCTCAGTATGCATAGCTAATGCAGTAAGCGCAGGCCAAATGGGAATACTATTTAATTGCTTGTTTCCTTTCACCGAAGTCAAATGATCAGACAAAAAAAGCGATTCAAATCCTAATTGCTCCACTTTTTCTGCAATGCCAAATAATATCTCCCAGTTGAGATCCTCCTGACTTTCAAGCATCAAGCCTAACTTGGCCATATATACACCTCAATTATCTTTTGTATTGCAACATGTCTTTATTGATTACTAAATCCACCATCCACAACCAGGGCTTGACCATTTACATAACTGGATTCTTCCGAAGCCAAATATAGGGCTGCTTGTGCTATTTCTGCAGAAGTACCATAACGACCCTGCGGAATTGTAGCTGCAAGAGCTTTCTGACCAGCATCCAGCTCGTCCCGTGTACCACCATGCTTAAGAAACTGCGTTGGGTAAAGAGTAGTGTCTATAGTTCCTGGACACACACAATTAACCCGGATATCATACTCAGCTAGTTCAAGAGCCATACACTTTGTCAAACCTACAACACCAGCTTTTGATGCACAATAAGCTGCTAATCCAGCCATACCAACCGTCCAACCAGCCATTGACGCTGTATTCACTATCGACCCACCACCACTAGCTTTCATCACTGGTATAACATATTTGGATACAAGAAATACACCTTTAAGATTGATGTCAACTATACGGTCCCAGTCAGATTCCTCCGTCTTAGACAAATCGCCACAGATCCGCAAAATACCCGCATTATTGTGTAAAATGTTTATTGCACCGTATGATTCATTTGCAGTATCGACCATTTTTTGTGTATCAGATGCAACAGATACATCACCTTGGACAAAAACAGCATTTCCTCCAGATGCACGTATCTCTTGCGCTGTTTCTTCACCATCTTGAGAGATATCAGCTAAAACCACCTTAGCTCCCTCCTTACTAAATAACAATGCGGTACTCCTACCAATACCAGTTGCAGAACCAGTGATTAGTGCTACCTTATCTTTGAGTTTCATAATAATTTCCTAATACTTGTTTCATATTCTTCTAGTGATTAATCCATTCTTCCATATCAAAGTATGCGTCCCAACACATAGTCTCATATCTAACGCCAGCCATAAATTTGGCTTCCATACTTACCTTAAGATTTTCACTTCCTTCTGATGCCAATCGATCAAAAATTTCTATTATTTTCTGCGTGTGTGTATCCAGTTCCGCATCTGAGGAGTACATAGACAACCAATCTTTGTATGGATTATCTGATTTGATTTCTGCTGAAGACACCAGTTTACGACAAACCACTTGATAACCCACAATGCATGCCAATATTCCGGCAATGAGCTCACCCATTGAACCACTGTATGCACTAGATAATTCATGGCGTGTATAAGCATACTTGATCGGTCCCATTTGTTGAGATTCAAGATCTAGTTTAGTAATACCATTCTCAGCTGCATATGATTCATGCAACGCCATTTCATCATTAATAATCCAATGTAGATATTCTTGCATTACTCTCATATCTTCAAACGTGTCAGCTTTAGCTACACCTAAGGCTAGGATACGAGAGAAGTTTACTAAATATGGATAGTCAACCCTTACCCAGTATAGAAACTTTTCAATTGGCAAGGTTCCATCCAAAATTCCCTGTAGAAAAGGTTTTCGCATTTGCACTTCAAAATATGGCTCAGCTTTCTGCAATAGCGTTTCACTAAAAGACATTTACTACCTCCTATATCTAACTATCAAGATCAATATCATTAAGTAGGTTTTACATAACGTTGATATTTGCTTGAAAAACTAATGCCAGCCCTTTGCCATAATTCTTCTGCAGCTTTTTGAGCTTGGAATAGTATACTGGGCTCACTAACAGTTTCCACAACCCTATCTTTCATAATCACCTTGCCATTCACAATAACTGTATCTACATTTTCCTGAGTACAACTGTAAACTAGACTAGCAACTGGATCATGCAATGCAATACTATTTGGTTTCCAAGGATCAACAATCATTAAGTCAGCCTTCTTCCCAACTTCAATTGAACCCAGACAATCAGATTGGCCAATACAATGAGCAGCATCTATGGTTGCCATTTCCAGCACTTTCTGTGCGCTTATGGCCGCAGGGTCTAGTGCATCAACTTTTTGCATCAGTGCAGCCAGTTTCAAGGTTTCGATCATGTCCATATTGTTGTTACTTGCAGGACCATCAGTTCCTAGGCATACTTTTATTCCACGATTAAGCATGTCTCTGACAGGGGCAATACCTTCACCAAGATATGCATTACTAGCAGGATTATGCGAAACCTGAACTCCCCATTTACTCAACTGTTCCAATGATTCCTGTCTGATACCGGTAGTACAATGTACTGCCAATAGGTTAGGTCCAAGAAAACCTATATTTTCCTCATGCTGTAAATCGCCTACTCCATAAAGCTCCTCAGCTGCCTGAATCGTGGAAGGTGTAGCAGCATGTATGGTAAGTCTAGTATTATATTTATCAGCCAAATCCTTGGCGCGTTTGAACCCATCTACACTAGTGCTAAATATTGTATACGGAGCTAGCCACACATGGATCATACCGTCACCCTGACCGTGATACGTTTTGATCAACCGCTCACAGTCATTAATCTCTGCTTCAGTAGACTGCACAATACTTTTGTGAGCCTCTCCAGTGTCAATAATCCCACGCGCTAATATACCGCGTATACCTATCTCAGAGAAAGCACGAATCGTTTGATCAGCCATTTTGGGTAAAGGATGTGGATAATTGTAATCTAGCACACAAGTAGTACCTGATTTGATTGCTTCCAATGAGCCTACCAATGCCGACAAATAACAATCCTCAAGTGTCAAATGTCCAACCGTTGTATCAAGAGCAACAGCAAACCATTCCCATACTGGCAAATCTTGCCCTATACCCCTAAGCAACGTCTGAAAGATGTGAGTATGTGTGTTAATCAGTCCTGGAAAAACAAGTTGGCCTGACGCATCTATAACCACGATGTCGCTACTTAGTTTACTTGAGATAGACCCTGCAGATACTTGCTCAATTATTCCGTGTGATATTCTTACAAATCCACGGTCTATAATACGTCTTTCTCCATCCACAGTAATTATTGTGGCATCTTTTATCAATAAATCGGTTGATGTCATGATTATTTCTTCACCAGTATCTCATAACCTTTTTGGCTACATTTGCTCAATCAATTTCAACAGATTGGCATCTTCACATTCCTCAGCAAATCGTTGTAATTGGACAGTATTTGGTGAGCCTACGTGACCACCAAACTTCATAACCACATTTGCAGCGACGGCATGTCCAACTCTCGCACATTGCTGTATATCTAATCCTCGCATTCTAGCAGCTAAGAATCCTCCTACAAAACCATCGCCAGCTCCTGTAGTATCCACAGGGTCAGAAACATCGTACGATGGCACTCTGTTAACACCTTCTACGGTTTCGTCAACTATGATGCAGTCACGTTTGCCACAAGTGACAACCACGCATTTTACCCCGTAGTCCAGTATTTTTAAAGCAGCTTTTTCAGGATCACTTTCGCCGGTCATCTGATACGCCTCATCCTGATTGGGAAATATATAATCAAGACCTTCAAGTAGTGACTTGTGATCATCGCTAGCAAATTGAAAAGATGGATCAATTGAGGTAATAGTGCCGACTTCCCGCGCCCCAGCAAGTAGATCATTGGCAATCTGCCTAGTGTGCTCTGTCTGAAATGTATAACCTGATACATGTAAATAGTCGCAATTGCTAAGACAAATTCCAGCAAGACTCTTTGTAATTTTAGTAGTACTAAGGTCCCTATATGAGAGCATAGTACGCTCTCCATTCGAATCAACAACAATGACAGCAAAAGCACTTGTGCCTGGAACACAACTTATGTGATCCGTTGAGACTCCAGACAAGTTCAGATCATCCAATAGGATTTTTGAGAACGAATCCTGACCAATTACTCCTACTTGTTTTACTTTAACCCCAAGACGGGCTGCGCTCACAGCACAATTTGCAGCTGATCCGCCAGGAAGCATACGAAACTCCTTGATAGTGGAGTCTTGTCCTGCCATAGGCACACTTTCAACATATGTTGAAAGCTCTACCAAGACATCTCCATATGTGAATAGAGTAGGTCCTGTTTTTGAATTAATAAAATCAGACACGTCAAATTACATTAGGATTGAATAGTAATAAATTAGATGATTATTAATTATTGGCCTCTAAATTATAGTCTAGTTAGGTTATCACCTAACTGGGTAACAAACTTTCGATCTGAGCTTCCACTCGCCTATTTTCCGTAACAATGACTATCACCAACCGCCTGTGAAACACCTAATTTCTCATAGTATTCCTGTAGGTTCACCCATGATTTCTTCTCGAGTGATTCTATGGACGCTGGCACCAAGCAGAGACTCCGCAAATGATCCGCTGCAGTTGTTGTAGGTATTTGCTCTTTTTGTATAGCTCTTACCAGCTCGTCAAGAAGCATCCGACTATCGTCAACAAATGGAACACAGGCTGGCATTCTCTCCGCGTGTGATGTCTCCGCTTCACCTTCTTCCTTAAATCGAGAACCTGACAAACCCATTTCTGGCTGAAAGTCAATCCGTATAAGATCGTCAAATTGTGATTGCTGAATTAGTACTCCTCTAGAAAATTCACTCCGCCATCGAAATTCCATTTTGTTCCAGCTTCCAGTCCAAGTACCAAAATAATTTACATGCACATTATCTTCAAAACGAAATAACACAGAAACACAGCAATCATTCTTGTATGTACTCCAAGTTGGCTTCCAAGAGTCAGCTACCAGTGAGTGCACTTCAGCACCATAACAGTACCTCAACAAGTCAAAATGATGAATGCTTTGCTCAAACAACATTGGATACAGCATCTCCAAGGGATAGTCATTTAAGTCATCGCGTCCACCATCACGATGACGTACATATGAGAACTGTGCATGACTAAGATTTCCTAGTTCTTGCGTTTCTACATACTGTTTTATACGTTGTGATGTGGACAAGTATCTGAAATTCATACCTACCAGAAGCTCCAGACCATCATTTCTGGCCTGCAGCACAAGATCGATAACCTCAGACATTTGATCTGACAGAGGTTTTTCACACAACACATGATTTCCTGCGGACAATGCAATACTAACCAAGTTGTAATGTGTGTTAGGCGGTGTAGCAACAATAACCGCATCTGGTTGCGTTACGCGCAGCGCGTGCTCCAGATCTTCTCCAATTAGTGCATTTTTAATATGATGTATGGATCGCACAGCCTCAGCCTTAGACAAGTCTCTATCCACAATACCCACCAAATCTACTCCCGGGGCATCGGAGCATACCCGTGCCCAAACCTCCCCCCTAATCCCAGCCCCGACCAGAAGTAATTTCACCGGCACCCTACAGTCCATAATACCTCACGTAATGTTCCATCTTATATGTCCCTTCATCATCGATATTCTGAGAAACTGCCGCATAAAACCGAGTGTGCTAGCTAGCAAAATACCGAATACTTGTACCATATAAGCTCCTCCCATGTCGGTACCAAGACAATCGTTATTTTGCTGTTTGGCTTCGGTGCCAATCGACAATCTCGCTGGCGGAGGCATTCCATATTCCGTCGTGCTTGGAAATATGCCTCAATGCTATTTCCAGATATTTGCTACGGAACGGAGTACCCAAGATCCAGGGGTGGAAATTCAGCACCATCATTCGCCCCGTAGCGGCGCTTTCCCGATACAGAACGTCAAAGGAATCTGTGATCATTTTGGTATAAGCATCAATTTGAATCTTGTTAATCCAGTGAGTGTATTGGTCATCCAGGCTTAGTAGGATAGGAAGCGAATAGATAGATCCGGTTGAAGTTTTCATAGGGTATGGTTGTTCGTCATTGGGCCAGTCGCACACATATCGGATCCCCTCATCTGCAAGGATGTTAACAGTGTTTTCAGACTCCCCGTATTCTGGACCAAACCATCCCAAAGGCCTTGATCCTGTAGCCTTAGTTACGACATCTATTGTTTGTCGAATATGTTCTCTTTCCTCTTCCTGAGTCATCTTACTTGATATCATTTGGTTAACTGCTGTTCCGTGGGCTATCATCTCGTAATTTCTCTTCTGAAACTGCTTTATAAGGAAAGGATAGTTGGCTGCCGTAGCGGCATCAATTGCAACTGTAGCTTGGATACCATAATTGTCCAGGATATCCATTACGCGGAAGATGCCTACCCTCTTCCCATATTCCCTTTGACCATAGCTCATGACGTCAGGATAGGGTCTTCCAGACCCACTGACACCGCCAGGGAGCTCCAGAGATTTGTGTGAGTATTCAGGCAGGGAACCTGGCAAACCACCATCAGCAAAATTATTGGTAGCAGCCCACTCATAATGTTCAACACTGAGTATCACACAGAGGGCCATCCTATTTTTATTAGGCCAGGTCAAGCGGGAGCGAGTCGAGATAGGAGACCAATCGTAATACTGTTGATCATATCCATACTTTCGTTCTGCAGACATGCTTCCTCCAGTTACGCGATTGATTGCTAGGTCAATGCTGAATAATCTTGCGAAAACTCATCAACATAGTTGACCATTGTGTCGTAGTAATGATCCATATAGTAATCTGCGATTTCGTCCGCAGTTGCTTGCCAGACCCCATCGTGTGACATCATGTAACCCAATACCTCGTCCAAGTACTTGATGCGACTTGGCGTTCCCATTATGGCAGGGTGTAACGAGACACACATTTGTTTGGCTCTATTAGATCCCTCCCGGTACAAAACATCAAACTGGTCTTTTATGGATTGGGCCCAGTACTCCGGTGGACAACCGAAGCGATTGTATGTTCCGTCATTTAAATCAAGGTTGTAGGGCATAGAGATAAGACGCCCTGTTTCAACTTTCATAGGGAATGGCTCATCGTCATGACCCCAGTCCGCATTGTAGATGAGGCCGGCTTCAGCCATAAGATCCGGCGTGTTATCGGTGGGTGAGACGGCCGGTGTGAGCATGCCCTTAAGTTGTTTGCCAGTATGGCGTTTAAGTGTGTCAATACAATCTTTGTAGAACGCCCGCTCTTCTTCAATCGAGAGATGATTGAGATATCGAGAGTTGTATATCCCATGAGACATGAAGTCATAGTCCCGTTTTAGCAGAGCCTCTTTAATCTCTGGGAAGTGTTCCAGAATAGCTTCATTCAGAGAGACTGTACACCGGATTTTGTGTTGGTCAAATACCTCCAGCATACGCCAGAAGCACACCCTGTTTCCGTAGTCGTGGTTGCCGAATTCACGTACGTCAGGCAAAGGAGATCGCCCGGGACCGCCTCGATAATAACCTTCAGCACCATCATTGGGCGGTTGGATAAAGTCGATATATTCCACATTCGGAGCCACCCATAAGGCAACTCGAGCATTGTTAGCCCACTTGATAACGGGACGATCGATAATTGGAGAATATTCAGAGCGATTATGACCCAGCATTAGCAACACTCCTCGGACCGTTTGCTGCAACTTTACATTGCAGATTTTGGCCCACTGTCCTCCTGTTGACCCTTGGGACATTATCGCACATATAGCCTATCGGGGAAAGAAGAGAGTATAACGGCATAAGGCCAATTTAAAACCTTGGGGTATTTGTAGCACTAGGTCTCCAAATCTAAGCTAACATAGGCGTAAATAGTGTAGGATATTCACGAGCCCACTGCAGGTAATCTTCTAACCCTTCTCTCAAGTTGTATCTTGGCGAAAAATCGAACCCAGTAATCGACCGAGTGAGATCCAAGGCTCCCCTCTCGCTCTCTGGCCTGATCTCGACATCAACCTCTTGGTCTGCATCGCCATAGCTGAAGCTAAAATTTGGGTCCACTTGCTTAAAGGTTTCCAGGACATCGCTAAGACGATAAGCCACACCAGCGGATACGTTGTATACGTCATGTTTTAGTTCATCCACCAACGTGAGATTTCTCCATATGGAGCTGGCGTCATGAACGTGAGTATAATCACTGACAAGATCTCGTCCCCTTACCTTTACCGCACGACCTTCCAGGTGTGCCTTGATCAATTTATATATCATTGAAGGACTGTCTCGGGAAGTCGTCACTCTTTCCATGGGTCCATATATTGCCGACATTCTTCCAACTATCGTTGAAAGGTCAAATAAGTGTTTGTATCTCTTCATAAGCAGTTCGCAGGTAAATTTACAGATACCGTAGAGATTGCCTGGTTGTGTTTGACTTTCCTCTGTTACGAGTTTCTTGTTGTTTTTGGGCGCTCCGTAGACACTAGACGAACTGACAAACACAAATCGCTCGGCTGAGATTTTTCGTGCAATCTCTAACATGTTCACAGTACCCATCAAATTCACATTTATCACGCGTGCCGGTACCAAAGATTCAACAGATCCGGAGGGTGTAATTGCAGCCGCATGGACGATTCTTCGAATACCAGTCTCTTCAGCTAGTTTCATTGTGAATTGAGTGTCCAAAACATCACCAATCACGAATTGAATCTTATCTGCCAAATCATGAATGTAACGGCTGCACTCGTCACTTTCACCGACAGTATCTAAGGCGACTACTTGCCCTCCCGACTCTGCGATAGCTCGAACAATATTAATGCCTGCAAAACCGGTCGCTCCTGTGACAAGAGTCGTCATTAATATATCCTCATCCTTGTGTACGTCTCCGAAGGGCCATTAGGAGTTTAGGTGAAATTCGCCAATACAATTCATTGTCCACCTGCATCTATCACTTGATTCACCAGGTCAAGTACCAGGTGCCGCAAAGCACAGGTAGCGTTGTTTTCTGTCACTGTTGCGGGTGAAGCCACTCAGTAGATGATATAGGGCGAACAATTCCAGCGCAAAGGGTAAATAGCCACCGTATCCAATTAGTGGCATTTCGAACACGCGTAGAAAATCGACGAACGGAATTTGGTAAACCCACTTTGGATATGAGAAGAAATTCCACATTTCCCAGAAAAATCCACAAAGCAAGCACCCTAGTGATAGGCTGACTACTGGCCGCCAGTCACCACGTGCAGTGTCGGTCCAGAGCGTACGATTTTGCAGCCATGTATTGACCGGGGACAGGATGAAATAGACCGCGAGCCATACGGCGGAGAAAAAGAAACGTGGCCATATTAGCAGCAGCCCCACAAGCAGCCAACCAACTCCGAACATTGCCAACAATCTGCCTCGAGTGACACACAGCACGGGTCCGGCGCGCATGCTCCGCACTGGAGTCAGGCTGGCAATGAGCTCAGCAGCACCGAACACGGCCGGCATCACGGTGGAAAAGCTGAGCGAGGCAAACAGAAAATACTCCCAATTGGAAAAAACTTCACGTCCTAGATAGTGCCAGTTCTGGGTGCGCCAGTTGATAATTTCGAAAAGCCACCATACCGGTGCAGAATAAAAGAAAAGAGCCACATAGCCGCGCCAGTCACGCGTCAGCAGCGAATCCCCTGTGCGCCGCAATGTCACTGCGTCGACTGTCAGGCAGAAGCCAAGCCAGAGTGGAAAGAATCCCCAGTGAGTACGCAACCCAGTCAGCATCCAGTTAAGGGGCCATAATACTGCGATCAAGCCAAGACCCAGCCAACCATGGATGGGCCACGGTCCGCCCGTACTGCGGTTCGACTCTACCAAACGACTCAAGGCAGCGCTCGCAGAAAAGCCACTAGATCTTCCATCTCACCAACACTCAGTCCGCCGGTCACATTATGTTCATTTCCTGTTTGGATTACATCGGGTAATGTGGCGGCGCTACCATCGTGGAAATAGGGTGCAGTTAGCCACAGGGCACGTAGCGAGGGCGTATCAAAATTAGTCCCGCGGCCGTGACTATTCTTCTCTTTGGTAGGATCCCCGGTACCCACATCATGCAGTTGCCGATCAGTGTACAGCGGTGGAGGATGACAGCTCTGGCACTCTAGTGCGTTGAACACGGTTTCGCCGCGTGAGAATTGGTCCGGGTCGGCGATATAGGGGGAAGGTGGTATCTCTAGTAGGGCCAAGTACATTGCCAGCGCGTCCAGTTTTGGAGAGAGTCCAGCGTGCGCGCTTCCCAGCGTATCATACGCCTCTCCCTCCACCAGTCCGGACCCTACCTGAATATCACGGATAGTTATTTCCACATCCTGCAGCTCATCTAGGTCACCTGACCAGTGCATGGGTAATGTTTGAGCTAAGCCTAGTAACGAGGGAGTGTTGCGCGGACCGTCTGGGAATCCCAGCCAAGTGCGCTTGTCCATCATGCCGTCGAAGTGACAGGTGGCACACGAAATCCAATTGTCGGTTGTGAGTACTGGGGCGGCAGCCGAGTTGAAAATACGCTTGCCCTCCAGGATGGGTGCAGCAAGTGGGATGTTGGTCAGAATGACTGTTTCAACAATTGCGAGAGTCTTAGTGTCTACTACGGATAGCGTACCATCGAGCACGTTGTTCACGAAAACGCGCGTCCCGTCCGGTGTGATGGCAATACCACGCGGATTGGCACCTACATAGATGTGGGCAATTCCTTGATTGGTGGCAAGATCTATGACCGAGAGATCGTTGCTGCCTGCGTTGGCGAGGTACAATGTCTTTCCGTCCGGTGAGATCACCACTGCAAAAGGCATGTTGACTGGCTGATCGGCTGTGTCTAGAGTAATGCGCTCCTGCACTAGTAGTTTGAGTGTGGAAAGGTCGAGTACGTTGACTATCGGAAAGACTGTATTGTCAAAGAGCAGGGCTGTGTTGGTCACGTTGGAGCGAGTCTGCGGCAGGTAAGCCTTATCGCCTGCAGGGGCGATGATAACAAACTGTGAGATATTGGTGCTCACTCCGGTTGTGACATTCGCTTTCACTTGTAGAGAGCGCGTATCAATGAGGGTGACACGTCCGCTGAAAAAATGTGTAACGTAAAGTGATGCTTTGTCTGCACTTAGCGCCAATCCGGCTGGAAAGGGTTCTACGGTAATCCGGGCTAGTAATTCGCCCGTTGTCCAATCAAGCACGCTGACGGTCCCGCGCGCCAATTCGGATACAAACGCTCGTGTTCCATCACTGACCACACCGTAAGGAAGAGAGCCAACCGGATATCTGGAGATCTCCATCAGCTGTGTCAAATCTAGCAGCGAGAGTGTTGTCCCGGTGTGATTGGCGACCAGCACTGATTGTGAGTCAGGCGCGATGGCGAGCGTACGTGGGTCATCGTCGACCGGAATTTCGGCTAAGATTTCCAGCGACTGCGCGTTGAGTACGGTGACCGAGTCACTGTCTGGGTTAACCGCCACAACCATGCGACCGTCGGGCGAAATGGCCACAGCCCCGGCAAAAACCGGTTGCCCGGGAGCCGCAGCGGCAACTATCGTCGGTGTTGGCGCAACTTCGGTCGGGATAGGATCAGCAGTTGGGGTTACGGTTGCGGTTTCTGTACCCACAGCGGCTGTATTCGTGACAATAGGCGGACTGGAGATTGGCGTGGGAATGGCGGAGGACGCCGGCGCAGCGCAACTGGCCAAAAGGGCGAAAAGAACTGGCCACGAATATGATAGCCGGCACATGTCATTTCACGGCGCGTGAAGACCACCACCGGCCGATGGAATCAGATTGCTCTTTCCTGGTACGTTTCATTGGGTTGGCTCACACACATGTACATCGTCAAACAGTACCACGCTCGTGTCGAGCACCTCCAACCATATTCCGCCTGGTGGGAGTGGATTGCTTTCCATTTGCTCAATCTCTAGCACCCCATCGACGGCAATGCGTATCGTATTCTGTAGTAGGCTGATTTCGACCACATGCCATTCTTCGAGCGAGTGGGATATATCTGTCGCAGCGAGCATCTCATCTCGCATGAGCTGCGTCCAGTCTTGTCCGAACGATATTAGGTAGCGCCGACCGTTGCTGGCGTGAAAATTCAGATGCGCTCGTCCAGTTGAGAGATTGACGCGCATGCGCCAGATGATTTCGTCCCAGTCGTCTCCAGCGAATGCATGCACGTGTCCAGAGCCACGCAGTGCTTTGGAATCTTGGGTCTGCACCACCGACCAGGCTTGATTATCGCTGAATTCCCACCCCCCGCTGCCACTTTCAAAATCGCTGCTGAAAAGTTCAATCTCGTTGGATAGGCAGCTTGTCTGTCCGGTAGGTGTCTCGCTGCTGACGGGTAACGCAGCTGCCGGAGGAGCCAACGGCACGCGCGCTCCGTGCGTGGCGATAGTTCCCGCAGCTTGACGTCCGGATTTGTCTTCCGCATAGTAGGTAACAGTGATAGTATCCGCAAGCCCTTGTGAGTAATCGAAATTGTGCGCTAATCGATTCATTTGCTTCCCGTTTAGAGTCCAGCGCAGCACACCAGCTTCAATGGGAATGTCTTGGTCTAACAGCACAATACCAGGGATCGTGACGGTGACGTGTCCGTCCTGTCCGTTCCATCCTTGCGGCAAAGATGCCTCGAAGCGTGCCTGCTGGATGCCTGCGTACCAATTATCGGGATTGATCCGGGAAAGGTCAGTGGCAATTTGGAGCACATCAGTCTTTCTGTCCCTGACGACAAAAGTGAAGCTGCTTCCATCCGGGGTGAGTGGTCCACCGCTTGGATAAGGTTGCTGCGCTGGTCCAGCGCTAGTCATGCCGTCGTGCGTCACGGTCAGAGTAACCGTCCACAGTCCAGGTTGATCCAGCACGAAATCGGCCGTGGGATCATAGAAGTAGCCGACAGTATTGGCGCGACCTTCAAATGACCGCATGGTATCGTCGGGGGCGGTAACTGTGTATTCGACCATGCTAGGAAGCGTGGGCATTATCGGTCCGGCCATTCGAAACAGGTCTCCGACTTCCAGTACCGCACCCGGGCGTACTCCTAATGGCAGAAAGAACATGTCCACCTCACGGTCGTGAATGCTGAAAAGCGGTCCTCCGGTCGGTCCGCCAGCATTGCCTTGGAAGGGTGGCATGATACGCGAACCCATTGGGTCATCATCGTCAGTCAGTACCCAACCAGAAGAATATATTGCGAACACGCCTGTCTGTGCGGCAGGGTCACGTATTACCACACCGCCGTAGAGGAACTTGAAATCGCCTGGTTGGTCACCATCTGAAGGGTGGTTGCCCGATTGCATATGATAGGCGTCACCGAAGCGCCAATAGCCACCCGGACCGTACATTTCACCTCCGACAGTTTCGCGCACGCGCACGCCGGGGCGTTGGGCGGAGGCGTATCCGTACGTCAATAGGCTGACTTCCTGCTCGGGGTGAGACTCCCATCCCCAGCTGCCACCCGTTGGGCGATCTCGTTGGGGTGTGGTCCATATCGGCAACTGACCAGCTTGCAACAGATCGTGATAGTTGTCAAACCTTGCCACCGTCCGGAGCGTACGTGCCACGAGCGGATGGTTCTCGTCAATAGCGTGCATGCTCAACACCAAATTGACCGAATCTCCCGGTCCATGGGTGAAGAAATGGTCGTCGCTGGTGTTTTCAGTCACGCGACCCTTCTCTGGGCCTTCCATGCCCCACAAAATGTCGCCGGGAAAGTACGGGAGTTGCAGGTGCCCATCGGGTGGAAAATCACGCCCGAAAGCCCAGGGTGGCGATATTGTCTCCACGCTGTCGCTGCCACGTACGCCGCGCGCTTGCATAGGTCCATCCAGAGTGGCTACTACTCCACAGTAGTTCATACGTCCGGCCCATAGGGTAGCATCATCATGCATGTAGCGCGCTTCCACGCGCAGCAGGTATTCACCTGCGCTATCGAACAGGAAAGACTTACCCTCTCCGTCCCACCAGCCATCCACATTCGCCTTTCCGGCGAATTCCTGCGTAGTCACTGTATTGGCGGAATCAATATGCGTAACCGTTAGGTTAATGTCGGCAGGAACTCCGGGTAACACCTGCAACCCAATCGGGAGGCTATTTCCAATCTCAAAAGGTGTTCCAGGCAATAATAGAGTTTCAATATCTAGACTGTTGGCCACAGTCACATCATATGTCCCTGTAATTTCGAAGTTTCTTCCATGCATGTCTGCGATTTGTCCTTTTGTTCGCACGACGTAGTCTCCATCGATCGGAAACTGATACGAGAAAGTATCCCGACTCCCTAGGAGCTGAGGTATTTCGCCGATGTGTCCACCGCCGGCGGCAATCTGGTTTCCGCCCGGCAACGCTGGTGTTTTGACGCCATATCCCGCCAGCCGCGCAGGGCCGAGCACATCGATCTTGCCATCCGGACGTTCCACAGTGATCTCTAGTTCGCTTCGTGTGAAATCGAAGGTTATGAATGGCACAGCGGGAGGTGCACGGTCGGTAATTCCTAGCAGCAGCGCATACGGGTCCAGACGGTGTCGCCACGGATCACCATATGCGTCCGTGCGCGGCACTACCGGGCTGTGTTCAGTGATGATACGTGACCCAATGGCCATTCGCCCTGTGTCCTCGCGGGCCAGCACGCCGCCACGCGTGCCCTCCTGCAGCAGGTCGGCAAGAAGGGTAGTGGTGAGACGCATTGGCGCTGCCCCATCCACACTTACCGTAGTCAGTGCGATACTGTTGTCTTGTCCTAGGTCTCTGCCCCAGCGAAATAATTCATCTTTCTGTCCATCCTGCAACTGCTGCCGCACGTCATCGGGTGTATTCAACGTCAGCCAGATGGCATAAGTTCCGGCCGGCGCATCACCATTCACCTGTACCTGACAGGAATAATCTGCTATTAGGTTGCCGTTCTGCAACTGCCACGGTAGTGGTTGGAGATCACAATCCTGTGGGAAAATCGCCAGCGGATCCTTGGCAGACGAGCGCTCAATCGGTAGTCCTGTAGGGGTGAGCAGGTTTGATAGAAATTCACCGGCCGGTCCAATTTGATACCCGTTTTCATCCCCAAGTAGTTGCCCGGAATAGCTGAGCGTGGCTTGCTCTAGAGAGACGACATCAGATAATATGGTTATGCGACCTACAACGCTGAAAGCGCCTCCTGACTGCAGGTTGGTTTCCGAGAGGGTGCCCACAAACATCCATGGCGGCCCGTCATTAGAAACCCTTGCGCCCCCGGCAACCGCGTACCCGGTTACAATTTCTGAGGATGTCAATTGTGGTGTACGCAGCAATATCCCCGGGGATTGAATTTGATCCTGCTCGAAGATGTCCATGTCGTCCCAATCTTGTCGAATCACTTCTCCGGTAGAATCTTGCTTAATCATGATGTGGGTGCCGGGGAAGGATGCAATTTGTGTCTCGAATGCGCCGACCGCATCGGCGTGCACCAACATCACATCGCCCAGTTCCAGATTCGCGACCACTACCGTGGCTCCGGCGGGTACTGCCCCGGCGGCGGCAGTCAGAAGGGCTTGTCCGCTGCTTGCGTTATAGTCTATTCTGATTGCATCTGCATCCGGGGGCGATAGGGTACGCTCGTTTTCGGCAGCGGTACGGTAATTCCAACCAGCACCGGAAGTTTCTGCAGAGGTAAGCAGAGCCAAGTCCTGAACGGTTTTTTGCTGCTGCGGCGCTTCGAGTTCCTCCTCGCGTTGCTGGGATTCGTTTTCTACGTCCTGAGCTTTGGTAATCGTGTCACATACGTCATATGCATCAAAAAAACCTTCGCCGAAGCCATTATAATAACCCATCTGGTACTCGTCTTCGCCGCGGTATTCTTCATATGGATAAGCCTCATCAGATTCAAAGCCCTGTGCACAACTTGCACTTCCCTCTGCGAATCCTTCTTCATAGGCTTTTTGGTAAGCAGATTGGTAAATATCCTCTAGTCCTTCGTCTTCCGATTGATCCGTCTGGACGATAGTGGCGACTGTCGGAGTCTCTAGTGCTTCTATCGGTGGCAGTTGTGCTGTTGGATCGGAGACTGTTGCTACCGAATCGCAAGACGCTAGAAAAAATGTAAGGATCAAGATTGTCTGTGTAAGTGGTTTTCGACTCATGCTAATAATCTCCTCATTGCAGTCGATCCGTTCCTCTACCGATTCCCTAATCTGGTATCGGTGGAACTCTAGCACCGTGCGTGACAATCGTCCCTGCGGCCTGTCGGCCATCTGCAGATGTGGAGAAGAACGTAACTGTCACAGTGTCGCCAAGTCCTGTCTCTCTAGCTGCATAAGGGAAAGATCCCGGTTGTAAATCTGACGGATCCCCATAGTCAAAGTTGTTGGCCAATTTATTCAGTTCAGCAGGGACCATATTCCAGGTAATGGAATTATCGGGCAAAGCAACTGCTTCATCGACAAGAACGATACTGGGCATTGTGACGGTCACGTGCGCGCTGGTCGCTTGCCAATCTGTTGGTAGTTCTGCGATGAAGTTGGCTGCATTTACCTCCTGCGTAAACCAATCTGCTGACGTCAATTGGGACAGATCTGTCGAGATCGTAAGGTCTTGTACATCTCCATCTGTGACAACAAAGGTGAAGGTCGCACCATCAGGAGTGAGCGGACCACCTGTGGGATAAGGGGGAGCCACCGGTCCGGAGCTAGTCATACCGTCATGGGTCAGTGTCAGGGCTACTTTCCACAATCCTGGCTGATCAACGAAGAAATCGTCGGTGGGGTCATAGAAATAGCCGATAGAGTTTGCTCGGCCATCGAAGTTACGTTCCTTGCCGTCTGGGGCAGTTACCGTGTATTCCACGCGACTGGGTAGGCATGGCATTATCGGACCTGCCATGCGGAATGTGTCACCTACTTCCAGAATTGCTCCCGGGCGTACACCTAAGGGTATGATAAACATGTCTGTTTCGCGTCCATGAATGGTGAACAATGGACCCCCTGTGGGACCACCAGATGCACCTTGAAACGGGGGAGTGAAACGCACTCCCAGCGGGTCATCATCGCGTGCATGCACCCACCCTGCGCCATAAATGGAGTAAACACCTCTACGGGTTATTACGTCCCGTACAACAGCTCCGGCGTAAAAAAACTTGAACTCTCCTTGCAAATCTCCGGCACGGCCAACACCTGACTGCATATGATAGTCGTCGTCTACACTCCAGTACGTGCCAACCACATCATCACCTAGGATAACTTCTCTCACTCGTACTCCCGGTCGTTGAGCCGAGCCATACATGTAAGCCCACAAATTGATCTCATCTGGGTGGCCGCCCGGTCTTCCACTTGTCGGATCCGGAGCAGTGTTGAGTGGCATTTGTCCTGCATTGAGTAGGTCGACCAAGGTGATGTCATGAGTTTGGTCTCTCGCCTCATATTTAGACACCTGTTGCCATGCTTGCAATAAAAGTGGGTGTGTGTTGTCGAGCAACTGGATGCTGGTACGGACATTTACGGCGTCGCCAGCGAGAAATTGATCGGCCTCCATTAGTTCTAGGTCTTGTTGACCCCACAAAATGTCGCCACTGAAGTAGGGGTAATGCATCTGGGCTGGTGCAATTAAATGCTCGAGCAAATTTGACCCGATGAAGCTCCAGGGTGGCGGGATTGGCCCCTCTTGTTTCTGGAATCCTCGTCGTCCGTGCGTGATCATAGGTGCATCGGGTGTGGCCACCACGTTTCCAAAACGGACGCGGCCAGCCCACATATCTCCGGATGGCGCAGAGTACTTGGCCTCGATTTCTATCAAGTACTCACCGTCACGTTCAAATGTGAACACTTCACCATCACCATCCCACCAACCGTGAGAATTGGCTGTACCTTCAAACACTGTGTGATGGGTGGTTCCATCTTCTGTGACCTGCGTGATGTTGTACGTGATGTTGGCCGGTACACCTGGTAAAGTCGTGACGGTGGGGGCAATGCTGTTGCCAACTTCGAAGGGCGTTGTGGGGAGCAGGGAGGTCTCGATGTCAAGAACATGTGCTACTGTCAGATCATAAGTGCCATTGATTTCGTATTTACGACCACCAGTGTCGTGAATGTAACCCGCAACGCGAAGCACATAATCGCCATCTTGAGGAAACTGATAAGCAAACGTGGCGCCATCGCTTCGCAATTGTGGAATCTCGCGCGGAGCCCCGCCGCCGAAAGACACAGGTGTGTGCCAAGGTGTACGAGGCGATTTGACAGCGTACCGCGTCAATGGCGCTGGTCCAAGTAATTCGCTTTGACCGTCGGGGCGTTCGATTTGGATTTCTAGAAGGCTTGCGGAGAAATCAAACGGAATAGGGGGTGTAATCGGAACACCACGATCCACAACACCTAGCATTGGTACGTACGGTTCGAGATGATAGGTCCATGATCCACCATGGCTGTCAACGCGTGGGATCACAGGCTGGTGCCGGGTTGTGTTGCGGGTTGCAATGTCGAACATGCCGTCATCTTCTCTAGCAAGTAGTCCGCCTCGAGAACCTTCACTCATCTCGTCTGCCAGCAGAGTAGCTGCTAGGCGCATTACGGCAGGTTCTCCAACTCTCAACACACCCAGAGTAGCAAAGTGATATGGGTTATCAACGACGTGCAGCCAGTGCCGCAGTCCGTCTGATGGTTCAATTCCTTGCACATCGAGTTGGGCCACAAATTCATAGTGTCCTTTCCGATAGGCTTGGGGTATTTGCACCGTTGTATCAAAATCTGAAACCCATTTCTCTCCGTTCCATTCCCAGTTAATCGATACGCTGCCAAGAGTAAAATCAATCAGATTCCTATCGTATTGGAGACGAAGTGCAGTTTGGCGCTCAATCGGTAATCCGGTTGGAGTGACGTAAGAGCTGACAAAACGACCTGATCGTCCTACCTGTCGTCCGTTCACATCTCCCAGCAAGATACCGTGAAAGGTAAGCCGTGCAGTCGGAGGTTGAATCGTGCCGTTGCCTAGTATTGCTAGTTGTCCTTCTATGTTGAGTGTTTCTCCTGATTCCAATCGGTTACGATCATAGGCTCCGGAGATTGTCCACGGTGCCGATGTGACGCCAATCTGGTCTCCTGTCTTTCCACTCTCCAGTAGTGCAGCGGTAGAAAATGGAATACCGTCTGATGGGTCATCGTGGGGAATGCGCATCAAAATACCAGGCAGGATCATGTCGCGCATGCCGTTGCGAGGACCGATACCGTTGTAGTCGTATCCACTCAACCATTTTCCATCGAATGGAATGAAGATGCCGCTTACATCTTGTTTGATCAGCAGGTATGTGCCTGGGAAGCCTGCAACGTCGGTCGCAAACGCCCCTTGAGTGTCCGCCTGCACTATCGTGTAGTCGTTCAAGTTGAGATTACCTACCAGTACCATAGCGTTCGGTGGCACAGACCCAGCTTGGGCACGCACCGCGGTACGTGCCGTCTCGGTATCATAATCCACTGAGATGAGACTGGCTTCTGGTATTGCTAGCACCGTGCTGACAACAGAGGCATTGGCCATATCTGGGACTTTGTCTTCGCTCTGCTGATTTGACCATTTGTTGGTCGAACAATGCCCTATTTTCTCTAGTTCATAATCAGTAGGAAGACGGCATCCGTCTCCACAGAAATCGGGGAAGAGTTGATCAGTTGTCTTCGTACCGAGACTACTATCAACGCACTCCATATTGTACGCATCAGGATCAAATTTAGGAGACTGAGCAATTGTGGATTCCGGCTCACTTTTATCAGACTGTGTCGGACTTGTAGCCTGTACGGATGTTTCTCCGGAAGCATCTTTCAGGCATGATTGAATCGTCGCAAATTCATCCGCGGTGGGAAGGCGACATCCGCCTCCACAGATCTCGGGGAGGAATTGATCAGTTGTCTTCATACCGAGACTACTATCAACGCACTCCATATTGTACGCATCAGGATCAAATTGAGAAGACTGAGTAGTTGTGGTTTCTGGCTCAGTTTCATCAGACTGTGTCGGACTTGTAGCCTGTACGGATGTTTCTCCGGAAGCATCTTTCAGGCATAATTGAATCGTCGCAAGTTCAGCCGCGGTGGGAAGACGACATTTATCCCTACAGATCTCGGGAAAGAGCTGGTCTGTTTTCTCCATGCCGAGATTGCTGTCAACGCACTCCATGCTGTATGCATCAGGATCAAATGTGGGGTCTGGCTCAAGTGAATTCTCAACTGAAGAATCAGTCGATGTACTCACAATAATTTCGCTTACATCAACTGCTGCGGACTCATCTCCAGTAGTGGTTATAGGCTGGCTATCTCCACAACCCACCAGCAATAGCACAAGCAGGGCAACTGTGAACGCAAATGAGGTAAATCGTGTGAGTAGTTGTCGTCTCATACTGATTCTAGTTCCTTGTACAGTCCGGGTGCCATAAATACTTGCACAGATACATTAAATTGCATCAATAATATGATTAATGTGGATCATTCTATTTGATATGAAATCTCTTATGAAACCAAAAAATACACATATAAATATACACCTTAAATGAATATAGTAGGTCTAGTTTTTGAATTAATATAATGAGATACGTCAAATTAAATTAGGATAAAATAAAAACTGTAGATAAAACTCTGCATTTCGCAAAAGCAAAAGACCGTCATTTGACGGTCCTTTTTGTTCCCTCTGGTACATTTTTTACTGCGATCAAGCCAAGACCCAGCCAACCGTGCGTTGGCTACGCGGCCCGTCGGCGGTGCGATTCGACTCTATCAAGCGCATCAATCCTTCGACCATGGATAACTCACCGAAATACTGATTTTTTGCACCTTCTTTTTCTGCGGTATGTCCTCATTGACCAGATCGCTAAGCGCCCGCAGAAACCGGTCGAATTTCTTGCGATCTGTGAACATATCGTCAGCATCCACCTGATAGTACATGGCGGACGGTTTGCGTTTCGTTGCCAGACGGTACTCCTTGATCTTGCCTTTCAGCCGATGGCGCACTAGTCCGGTCTCTTCAAGTACCGTAAGGTGGTGGTACAAGTTATACCGTGTTTCACCCGTGGCATCTTCCAGCTGCATGGTCGTGACGGGTCCGCTCTTTAGTGCCTTGAGTATCGCCTGCCGAGTGGGATGCGAGGAGGCACTAACCATAGCAGGTGCATATGCACGGGCGGGCCGCCTGAGTTTTCGAATCGGTTTACCCATTATTTTCTCCGTTTCTTACTGGCCATCTTCTTCATCTGCTTACGCTTCTCCCACATTACACGCGACATCATACCGCGCGAGACGTAAGCGCTCTCCACTTCGGAGACGTTCATTTCGCCCGCACCCATCGCGCTGTACTTGTCCATCGTCTGGGGTGAAATGCCCTTTTGCGCCATATACCCAAAAGAGGAGCCCATGTGACGCTGCGTGCGCGTCTCTACCCGTTGCAAGTAGAAGTGGCTAATCATGTGGTATACCGTACCCTTACCGTGGCCAAAGGTGATGAACACCGGACTCTCACCATAACGCTCACCTAATTCACGAGATGTAACTAGCACTTTAACTCGCTCGGAGTCAAGAATACGGATAGGATAGCTGCTTCCTTCCAGCCACCACTGTGGGTCGTCTTCCGAATCCAGAATCGACGCAAGGAACGGGTCTTCCTTGTCCACCACCTCCACTCGCACAACTTCGTCCCGCGTTGCCTGTCCGTTGTATTCCACCACACCAGGAAATGCAGGTTCCAGAACATGCTTCAGCGCCCAGTCAGTCGTGAACAGGAAACCGCCCTCATGAACGAAATGTACCAGGTTACGGATTCCTTTCGAGCTGAAATTCCCGGGGCAGTTCACGAAAACGATCTGGTCAGGCCGCAGGTTCGCACCCTCAATCTCAACGGGATCGAGCAACGTGTAAGGCGTACCCGCCTGCTGCATGACTTTCTCAATGTAATCATGCTGACCACGCGTTATGATCACGTCGGACTCCATGATCTCATCAAGTTCTTGGAGAATTTCTGGCGCCTTATCTTTCAAACGGTCGCGTAGCAACTCATGCGCCACTCTGTATGCACCCTTCATATCATTATTTTTCATCGCCAATACTCCTTGTGGTAAGTAATTACTTACTATTATATAGGATACTCCATATTTGTCAAGTAATTACTTACTATCAATGCTGTGTCATAGAGTACGATTGGATATACTGCCCTACCCTTCATGTATCCATCAGCAGTTATGGTGTACCAAACGACTCAAGAATTGTTTCAATAAGCCTCCTACCACGCGCAATAGAAGCGAGAAGTGCAACAATGACAGGAGTGCGTAATACGCACTCCGATAGGCCATTTCGCGGCCTAAAACTGCGGGGAAGATTATCGGCGCGTGACCGATAGCGAGTTGGCAACGTTGCGAAGGGTACTGGCAAAACTGTAGACAAAACTCTGCATTTCGCAGCGAGTCCTCAATCTTTTTTTCCAAGCTCCAGTATTCGCCAAGTATTCCTCCATTCTTAGCAAAGTCACTCTAGCTCGGCAACTCGTTAGATAATTTCGACGATTGCTTCCCTGACACTTTAGTGCTGCCATCTTCAGGATGTTCGCTAGTGCATGATCGGGGTTTCGAGTGTGCCGCGAAGCGCATCATTCGCTTCTCCGTAAGAGAGGGTTGCTCCGTACTCTGGGTCTCCGATATTGCGAAGGTTGGCAAACCCAATCTCTCCAACTTCCCGTTTAGATGTTCCGCGAACGTGCCCCCGTTCGCGGAGAACTCTGACCAACTCGGATAATCTGATAAATCGTCCCGGCCTGCTCCGCCACCTGACAGGCACCCGGAGTGACAAAAAAACCTTCTATGTGAAGTGAGCCCTTCTTGTCGAACAGGCCATGTTTGCGTCCCCGCTGGGATGGGTGTATAGTTGGAGCGAACCTAGTGGAGGGTTGTGGCGTTCCATGAAAACAATGTGGTTCCTTCGGATTGGCCTGGTGCTGGCCTTCACGTTGGCGTCCTGTGCGCCGCGTCCCACCGACATCCCTTTGCCAGCGAGCACGAAATCGGCCACTAACACCGCGCTGCCCACTCAAACGGATACACAACCGACGGCACCACCTTCCAGCACACCGCCAACCGCGCCAGAGCCAACTTCGGCGCCGACCAACCCATCCCCGGTTCCGCCGACCGCAGCGCCCGCGGCCGCGGCTGGACTCACTCGCTTCGTGATTGACCCGGCTCAGTCAACTGTGTCCTACGGCGTGGGAGAGACCTTCCTCAGTCAGAACAATCGCTACGCTTACGCTGTAGCGTCAACAAGCGTAGTGTCGGGCGAAATCGTGATTGACTTTGAGAATC
>PVBE011842991.1_pt1 | contig 28821 bp, 23 predicted proteins | sample 1631181 | NCBI WGS metagenome assembly PVBE01 (sample SAMN08397723, study PRJNA350692) | Marine metagenome, whole genome shotgun sequencing project. | isolation source: water | place: Pacific Ocean | collected 2012-04
GCCACAACCACATCAACGGCATCGAGAATTTCTGGAACCAGGCCAAGCGTCACATGCGTAAATTCAACGGTGTTCCAAAGGCGCAATTCGGGCTGTATTTGAAGGAATGTGAGAGGCGTTTTAACAACAGTGACCCGTCAATCCAGTTATCACAGCTAAGACAATGGGTTAGAGTGTATTTGAACTAGCTATCTGGGTCAGCCCCATATAGTTAACTAATTGATAAGCAACAATAATATTGTTGGCAAAAAACAAATGCCACAGATCGCGGTAAATTGAATCGGAAAATGCCGCACGCGATGGCGCGGAATGTCTCTGACGGCATGGTTCTCGCTCGTTGGCGCCGGGCGCCGTGGTGGCCGGCCGGCGGGCGATTATTCTTCGCCTTCCTTAGCCGCCGCCAACACATCGTCGGCGAGGCGGCCGGTCAATTCCTGCAAATGATCGAACTCGAATTCAAAACTGCCGACTCCGAGGCTTAGGGATCGCAATTCGATGATCAGGTCATGCATCTCGGCCTGCGGCATCTGGAAGGTGGTCTCGTCCCAGCCGGTCCAGCCTTCCTTGGCGGAAAATCCCAGCACCTGGCCTCTGCGTCCGGTAATCAGCCGCTGGACGTTGGGCGTGAAATCGCTCGGCGCCGATATCTTGACCTCGTAGATCGGCTCCAACAGAACCGGGCTGCATTTCGGCATGCCTTCCGACATCGCCATGCGGCCAGCCGTCTTGAACGCCTGTTCGGAACTGTCGACGGCGTGATGCTTGCCGTCGGTGAGCGTCACGGAAACATCGACCACGGGAAAACCGAGCGGCCCTTTGATCAAATATTCCAGAACCCCGTTTTGCACCGCCGGGATATATTGCTTGGGCACCGAGCCGCCGACGACCGTGTTTTCGAATTCGAACCCGGCGCCGCGCGGCAGCGGTTTGATGTCGATGTGAACGTCGCCGAACTGGCCGTGCCCGCCGGATTGCTTCTTGAAACGCGAATGTTGCGATACCGGTTTGCGAATGGCTTCTTTGTACGCCACCTTCGGGACCTCGGTGGCCAGCGCAACGCCATATTTTTCCTTCAGGCGATCGAGCGCGACGCGCAAATGCATCTCCCCCTGTCCCCAGAGGACGCTGTCATTGGTGTCCTTGACGAGCTTGAAAACCACCGACGGGTCTTCCTGGCGCAGTTTGGCGATGGCGCCGGAAAGCTTGACTTCGTCCTCGCGTTTTCTGGCGTGAACCGCAAAGGAATAGACCGGCGGCAATTCAGGCGCGAACGGCAGGGGTTCGCCTGCCGGTGTATCCTGCGGCGAGATCGTCGCGCCGGTTTTGAATTCGTTGAGCCGCCCGAGCCCGACGACTTCACCGGCGCCGGCCTTGGCGAGCTTGTTCTGCTGCTGACCGAAGAGTGAGAACATGCCGGCAATGCGCTCTCCTCCATCGAGGACCGTGCCGTCGGCAAACTCACCGCGCCAGATTCGGGCCAGCGATATTTTGCCGCCATGCGGCGAAATATAGGTTTTGATGATCTGCCCGAGCGGCTCCGCAGCCGCCATGTCGATACCCTTGAGGCGCGCCACCGAGTCGCCGTCGGGGCCGATCGATATGATCGCCTGCAGCAAACGGCGCACGCCCCAATCCTTTTCTGCGGCGCCCATGAACACCGGCGCCACATTCGCCTCAGCCAAGGTTGCGCGGAGAAACTCAGAGACCTCCTCCTCGCTCGGAATCTTGTCCTCGAGCAAATTCTCCAACAGTGAATCGTCGAAATCGGCCAGACTTTCGAGCAATTGGGTGCGCGCTTCTTCCTGGCGCGACGATACGCTGTCCGGTGTGCCGATCTTCCCCGACGCCTGATTGTCGGCATATTGATAGGCATTTCCGGTGATCAGATCGACATAGCCGCCGACCGAATCGGCGTCCCGTATCGCCACCTGGCAGGGCACTAGCGGAGTCTCGGAAACGGTGCTCAGCGCCTCGATCAGCTGCGCCACCCTGACCGTCGATTCATCGATCTTATTGGCGAACACCGCATGCGGTATCTTGTTCTGGCCGAGAAATTTGAACAGCCGGCCCATCGTCCAAATGCGCTCGATATCCGGTTCGCAGACGACGATGGCGAGATCGACGCCCATCAGCGCATTGAACGTCTCCTGTGAAAACTCCACCGAGCCCGGACAATCGAGTATCGTCATATACGTGCCGCCATGATCGAAAGTCGCGGTATTGACTTCGACGCCGGATTGGCGCGCCCGCGCCTCCGGTGATGCGTCTCCGACGCTGTTGCCGTCGCGCACGCTGCCGCGCCGGCCGGTGGCGCCCGAGACGAACAGCATGCTTTCGAGGAGCGTCGTCTTGCCGCTCGTATAGGGGCCCACGAGAGCCACGCTGCGCGGCCCGCCAGCTACATCGGTCATAATATCTCCCTTGATCGATACCCGTCTTGCGCGGGCGTTTGGACTCGTATTGCTCGTATTTCCGTTTCGGGCGGATGGTTCCAGCACTCTCGCCTCATTGCAACAGAGATTACCGCTTCTCGCAATTCCAGCTTTTGATCGGCGCCAACATCTCTCGGCACTGGCGCCAAGGGAGGCGGCGGATTATCTTGCTCGCATATCAGCCGAGGAATGGTCGATGAGCATTTGGGGCAAGATAATCGGTGGCGCCGCGGGCTTTGCGCTGGGCGGACCGATCGGCGCGCTGGTCGGCGTCGCGGCCGGTCATTTCGTCGATCGGGCGAGCATGCGCGGGCGCCAGGTGGGCGGCTCGGCGGCGCCCGGAATCGAGACCAAGCGCCAGGTATTCGCCGTCGCCCTGATCGTGTTATGCGCCAAAATGGCCAAGGCCGACGGCCAGGTCACGCGCGACGAGATCGATGCGTTTAAACGCATCTTCCGCGTGCCCGAGCGCGAAATGGAGCATGTCGGCCAAATCTTCAACGAGGCGCGCCAGGAATCGACCGGCTTCGAACCCTATGCCGAACAGGTCATGGAGATATTTCCGCACAACCGCCATGTGCGCGAGGAATTGCTCGCCGCGCTGTTCCATATCGCCCAGGCCGACGGCGTGATTCACGTGGGCGAGCTCGCCTATCTCAAAAGCGTCGCCCGCATCTTCCAGTTCGACGAACGCGATTTCGAGCGCATATTCTCGCGCCATATCGGCTCCGACGATGGCGACCCGTATGAGGTTTTGGGCGTCGAGCGCGACGCCGATGATGACGAGATCAAACGCGCCTACCACGATTTGATACGCGAGAACAACCCCGACAAGCTGATGGCGGAAGGCTTGCCACAGGAGATGATCGACGTCGCGAACGAGAAGGTGGCGTACATCAACGACGCCTATGACCGCATCGAAAAGCTGCGCGGCATGAAATGATCCGGGCCGCGCCGGGGGCACCGGGGGCGCCGGGCGGCGCCGGATGACGCCGCTCCATATCCTGCTCGGTTTTGCATTGGCGATGCTGTGGGGCTTCGGTTTCGTGACCGGCAAATACTCCGCCAGTCACATGGAGCCGCTGTTTTTCCTGGCCCTTCGCTTTATCCTCGTATCCTTGATACTGGTCTGGTTCGTACGCCTGCCGCGCGGCCATATTAAAGCCGTCATGCTGTTCGCATTGAGCATGGGCGCCGGGCATTTCGGCCTCTTCTATATCGCCCTCAGCATGGGCGTCGAGGCCTCGACCGCGGCCATCATCTGGCAGACCCAGGTTCCCATGACCGTGGTTCTGGCCGCCCTCCTGTTGGGCGACCGTCCCGGCTGGATCGGCTTTTTCGGCATCGTCATCGCGTTTAGCGGCGTGCTAGTGCTGGTCGGCGAGCCGCGCCATTTCGGCAACGGCCTGGCCATCGGCCTGATGCTGGCGTCCTGCGTCATGTGGGCAATCGCCAATATCCAGGCCAAGAAGCTAACCGATGTCGAGCCGCTGGCGCTCAACGCCTGGATGTCGGTGTGCTCGGCGATCATGCTGCTCATCTGCTCGCTCATTCTCGAGCGCGGACAATTGGAGAGTTTTCTGGTCGCCGACTGGCGCCTGCATGGCTCGCTCATCTATCAGGTGGTGCCCTCGACCGTGATCGCCTATTGGATCTGGTACTTCCTGCTCAGCCGGCACCCGGTGTCGCGGGTCAGCGGATTCATGCTGCTGGTGCCGTTCTTCGGCGTGCTCGCGGGGATATTCGCCCTCGGCGAGCCGATGACCTGGCCGACCGCGCTGGGCGGCGTGGTGACCCTGATCGGGGTGTCGATGATCGTCCTTTCCAGGCGGCCATCCGACGGCGCCGCCGATAAGAGCGCCGGCGCGCCGGCGCAAAAGCCGGGTTAAACTGCATCGCATGGCGATAACCTTTACAGACTGGCCGAGCCCCAATCAGGACGCGCGCCCCGACGCGGCGGGCGGCATCGATATGTTGGTGCTGCATTATACCGGCATGGCCAGCGCCGCCGCGGCGCTCGAACGCATGCGCGATCCAATCGCCAAGGTCAGCGCCCATTGGTGCATCGACGAAGACGGGCAAATCTACCGCCTGGTGCCGGAGAACATGCGCGCCTGGCATGCCGGCCTGAGCTATTGGCGCCGCAAACATCTGGTGAACGATATTTCGATCGGCGTCGAGCTGGTCAATCCGGGCCATGAATTCGGCTACCGGCCGTTTCCACGCGCCCAGATGGATGCCCTGATCGCGCTCGCCGGCGATATTCTGTCGCGTTACGAAATTGCCGCCGGCAATGTGCTCGGCCACTCGGATGTCGCGCCGCTGCGCAAGCAGGACCCCGGCGAATTGTTCGATTGGGCCCGCCTGGCGCGCCACGGCATCGGCGTCTGGCCGCACGCGACCGGCGAGCCCGGGTCGGCGACGCCGGCGCTCGGCATCGGCGACGCCGGCGCGGAAGTGCGTGCGTTGCAGGAAAATCTCTTCGATTTCGGCTATGGCCTTAGCAGCGATGGCCACTATGGCGAGGAAAGCGAGGACATCGTGCGGGCGTTTCAGCGCCATTTCCGCCAGGCCCGTGTCGACGGCGTCGCCGACGGCGCGACGCGGGCGATTCTCGACCATCTGCTGGCGCAAACCGGCCGCGCCGCTTGACCGCACCGCCAAGCGGTATAATCTGAACATTGCCAGACGGCCGGATGACCGCCGCCCAATCCGCCCAGCGGATGGGGTGGAGGAAAGTCCGGGCTCCACGGGAAAACGGAGCCGGGTAACGCCCGGCGGGGGCGACCCCAGGGAAAGTGCCACAGAAAGCAAACCGCCCGCCCGGCATCGGCGCTTGCGCCGCAGCGGTGGGTAAGGGTGAAAGGGTGCGGTAAGAGCGCACCGCGCCGCCGGCGACGGTGGCGGCATGGTAAACCCCTCCGGGAGCAAGACCAAATAGGGGCGGTAGGCTCGATTCACGGCAATCGGGCAGGCGGATTCCCGCGTCACCGCCCGGGTCGGTCGCTAGAGGCGTCCGGTAACGGGCGTCCCAGAGGAATGGTCATCGCCCGCATATGTTAACCATATACGGGGCACAGAACCCGGCTTACAGGCCGCCTGGCGCTTTTCTCTCGGTCAAACCCGGCCAATACCCGGCGTTGTCTGGGTCAGCCCCTTGAAAAATTAAGGAAACTGCTTGGAATTCCTACATATGGTGGGTAACTACAAATGCATCACAATATACGGTATTTTATTGCATACCAACACACAAGCGCGTTTCGTGGCGAAACGGAACACAACAAGAACAATATTCATTTCCAGTTATTTGAAATTCGACAGCGGGCGGCAGGTATCCGATCCCTCCGCAAGCCATTTCGTTAATAACATCCTGTCTATTTGCATTAATTCCCGGGGCCAAACACTTGTTTTTATTTGAAATCATTTGACGTCCAAATTTTCCCACGATATACCATGATATCCCAAGTGCCTGGTTAGGCGTGGTATTCGTGTCGCCCACGGCTTTCAGACAATGCGCGCGGGACGGATATTTATTTGGGGAGCGTGGACTTGGCTTTATTTACCGGCCGTGTCGTCAACAAGGTGGACCGCAAGGGACGGGTGTCCGTTCCGGCGTCGTTCCGCAACGAGCTCGTCAAACTGAGCTTCCCCGGCATCGTCGTCTTTCCCTCTCCCGAGGGCCTGCCCGCCATCGATGGCGCCGGCATCGATTGGCTGGAAAATCTGAGCGCCAATTTCGGCACCGCAAATCCTTTCGCGCCCAAACTGCGCAAGGCCCGGATGGCGCTGTTCGGCCAGGTCGAGCGGCTCGGCTTCGACCCGGAGGGCCGCGTCATCCTCACCCGCGGGCTCATGGATCAGGCCAATATCAGCGACAGCGCCGCCTTTATCGGCATGGGCGAAACGTTCCAGATCTGGCAGCCCGAGGCCGGCGCATCGATGCTCGGCGACGCCATCTCCGGCGCCCCGGCCGAGTTCGAAGCGATGTCGCAAAACGGCAGCTCGGAGCGTGATTCCTGATGTCCAGCGGTTCTTCATCGCGCCCGGTCGGGGCCGCCATGGGCGGCCACACACCGGTCATGCTGGCCGAGGTCTTGGAGGTGCTGGCGCCGCGCGACGGCGCGGTCTATGTCGATTCCACCTTCGGCGGCGGCGGTTACAGCCGCGGCCTCCTGGAGGCGGCGGCGTGCCGCGTCTGCGCCATCGACCGCGACCCCGCGGCGATCGAGACCGGTGCCGCGCTGGCCGAGCGATATCCCGGCCGCGTGACGCTGATCCAGGGCCGCTTCGGCGAGATGCAACAATTGCTGGCGCCGCACGGCATTCGCGAGGTCGACGGCATCGCTTTCGATCTCGGCGTTTCCTCAGCCCAGCTTGACGATGCGGCGCGCGGTTTTTCCTTCCGTTACGACGCCGCCCTCGACATGCGCATGGGCAGCGGCGGGCCGAGCGCCGAAGAGGTGATCAACGGCGCCACCCAGGAAGTGCTGGCCGATCTCATCTATGATTACGGCGAGGAGCGCCGCGCCCGCGCCATCGCCCGCGCCATCGTCGCGGCGCGCGCCGAAGCGCCGATCCGGCGCACCAGCCAGCTCGCCGACATCGTCCGCGCCGTGGTGCGCCGCGGCGCCGGCGGCATCGACCCGGCGACGCGCACCTTCCAGGCGCTCCGCATCTACGTCAATGACGAGCTCGGCGAGCTCGATCTCGGTCTCGCCGCCAGCGAACGGATGCTGCGCCCCGGCGGCCGCCTCGCCGTGGTGTCCTTCCATTCGCTCGAGGATCGCCGCGTCAAGACGTTCCTCAATCGGCGCGCCGTCGCCACACCGCGGCCGAGCCGCCATCTTCCCGAAGCGCCCGGCGGCGCCACGGAAATGCCACAACCGAGTTTTAGCCTGCTGCGCAAGGGTGTGCGCAAACCCGGCACGGCTGAGCGCGACGCCAACCCGCGTTCGCGCTCGGCGCGGCTGCGCGCAGCCGAACGCACCGAGGCGCCGGCCTGGCCCGAGGCAACCGCGTCATGATTCGGCCCGACCTCATTCTCTGGATCGGCCTGCCGGCCATCGTGACGATCGCGCTGCTCCTCATCAGCTATCAGGTTCAGCGCCTCGAAAACGAATTGGACAGACTGGAGCGCGAGGCGATCGCGCAACAGGAAGAGGTACATGTGCTGAACGCGGAATGGAGTTTTCTCAACCGCCCCGAACGGCTGGCCCGCCTAGCCGAGCGCCATTTGCAGCTCGCCCCCGTGGCGCCCAGGCAGATGATTTCCTTTACCGACGAACCCCCGTTTCAAGGCCTAGAAGAATGAGCGAATTATCGGTCCGAGCCTGGCGCGATGCCGCCGGGGAAATGAGCCGCGATGACGGCATCGAGAAACTCAGCGCCCGCGACGCCCGCCGGCCGCTGGAGACGGCACGCACCCGCCTGCTCGTCGCCGGCGCCATATTCGCCCTCTGTTTTGCCATTCTGGGCGGCCGCCTGGTTCAGCTTTCGCTGCTCGGCGATGGCACCGACATGGCGCGCACCGCCCAGCATCGGGGCGCGCTTTTGACGCTTCAGCGCGCCGACATCCTCGACCGCAACGGCGCCCTCCTGGCCACCAACCTGCCCTCCCAGTCGCTCTATGTGGATCCCACTCTGGTGCTCGATGCCGTGGAAGCGGCGCGCAAGATCCACGGCGTTCTGCCCGACCTGTCGCGCCAGGAGATCACCGACAAGGCCAGCGCCAAGGGAAGTTTCCGCTGGATCCAGCGCAATCTCACGCCCGAGCAATATTATGCCGTCAACCGCCTCGGCCTGCCCGGCTTCGGCTTCCGGCGCGAGGAACGGCGCATCTATCCGCATGGCTCGCTGTTCGTTCATACGCTCGGTTTCGCCGGCGTCGACAATAGCGGCCTGGCCGGGCTGGAAGCCGCCCGCGACAGCGATTTGAAAAGCCTGGCGGCAAGCCATGGCGGCGCCATGATCACCTCGCTCGACAGCCGCGTTCAGCATATCGTCAATGGCGAACTGGCCGCCGCGATGGCCGAGTTCGACGCCAAGGGCGCCGCCGGCATCGTGCTCGACGTGCATAGCGGCGAGGTGCTGGCGCTTTCCAGCCTGCCCGATTTCAATCCCTATGACCTCAAATCCAGCAAGGCGGACCAGCGCTTCAACCGCGCCACGCTCGGCGTCTACGAGCTTGGCTCGACCTTCAAGGCCTTCACCACCGCCATGGCGCTCGAATATGGCGTCGTCGATCTCAACGACCGCTATGACGCCACCGAGCCGCTCAAGGTCGCGCGCTTTGTCATCCGCGACGACCATCCGCAAAACCGCTGGCTCGATATCCCGGAAATCTTCATCCACTCATCGAATATCGGCGCCGCCCAGATGGCGCGCGATGTCGGCGCCGAACGCCAGAGGGAATTTCTCGGGCGCCTGGGAATGCTCTCTAAACTGCCGCTTGAGCTGGCCGAAAACGGCCGCCCGCTGGCGCCGCGCCGGTGGCGTGAAATCAATACCATGACCATCGGTTACGGCCACGGCATCGCGGTAACGCCGCTGCATCTGATCAACGGCTTCGCCACCCTGGTAAATGGCGGCATCATGCGCCCGCCGACATTGCTGCGCCGTGACGGCGAGGTGGCGGGGAAACGCGTGATAACGCGCGAAACCTCGGATGCGATGCGCGCCCTGATGCGCATGGTGGTCGAAGACGGCACCGGCAAGCAGGCCGAAGCCGCCGGCTATCTTGTCGGCGGCAAGACCGGCACGGCGGAAAAGGCGGTGCGCGGGGGCTACAAGAAAAACGCCCTGATCACCACCTTCGTCGGCGCCTTTCCCATGGATGCGCCGCGCTATGCCGTGCTGGTGATGCTCGACGAGCCGCACGGCAACAAAGCCACGCACGGCTTCGCCGCCGCCGGCTGGAACGCGGCGCCGGTGGTCAGCCGGATCGTTTCGCGAATCGCACCCATGCTGGGCGTCATGGCGCTCCTGCCGTCGGACGAAGATGAAGAAGATAGTGAACGTTTGTTGGTGCGGGCCGATGGAAAGGGCCGCCGATTTGCGTCTTTTTGAACTCAGGGATGAAGGCCGTGAGGCGCATGAGGGTAAGGATGTGGAGATAACCGGCCTGACATCGGATTCGCGCGAAGTCCGGCCGGGCTTTCTGTTCGCGGCGCTCGACGGCAGCCGCGTGCGCGGCGCCGATTTCATCCCCGAAGCTTTGCTGAACGGCGCCGCCGCCATCCTGGCGCCGCCGGGAACCGGCCTCGGCGACGCCGCGCCGGACGCTGCCATATTGATTGCGGATGAAACCCCGCGCCGCCGCTTCGCCGAGATGGCGGCGCGTTTTTTTGCCCGCCAACCCAACACCGTCGCGGCCGTGACCGGCACCAACGGCAAGAGCTCGACCGTCACCTTCATCCGCGAGCTGTGGCGCGCCGGCGGATTGAAGGCCGCCAGCCTCGGCAGCCTCGGCGTCGAGGGCGACGGCCCGACCTCCGCTGCCGCCTTGACCACGCTCGATCCGGTGGCCCTGCATCGCACCCTGGCGGCGCTCGCCGAGGCGGGCGTGGCGCGCTGCGCATTGGAGGCGTCGAGCCACGGCCTCGATCAATACCGCCTCGATGGCGTCCGCGTGACCGCCGCCGCGTTCCTCAACCTGACCCGCGACCATCTCGACTATCACCGCGATCTGGAAAGTTACTTAGCCGCCAAGCAACGCTTGTTCGCCGACGTCATGGCGCCGGGCGGCGATGCGGTATTGAACGGTGAATCGCCTTACAGCCAGCACCTCGCCGAGATCTGCCGCGCCCGCGGCCACCATATTCTGCGCTTTGGCGGCGGCGGTGCCGATATCCGGCTGATATCGCGCCGCGACGAGAATTTCGGCCAGCGCATCGAGCTCGAACTGCTCGGCACGGCCTATGATCTGTTGATCCCGCTGCCCGGCGCCTTTCAGGTGCAAAACATGATGGCCGCCGCCGCGCTGGCCATCGCCACCGGCATGTCGGAAGATCAAGTGGCGGCCGCTCTGCCGCGCCTCGCCGGCGTGCGCGGGCGCCTCGAACTGGCCGCCCGCCTGCCCGGCGGCGCGCCGGTCTATGTCGATTACGCGCACACGCCCGACGCCCTGGAAGCCGCCCTCAATGGGCTGCGGCCCTATATCAGCGGCCGCCTCATCCTGTTGTTCGGCTGCGGCGGCGACCGCGATGCCGGCAAGCGCCCGCAAATGGGCGAAATCGCCGCCCGGCTGGCCGACATGGTGTTCGTCAGCGACGACAATCCGCGCTATGAGGATGCGGCATCGATCCGCCACGGAATCATCGCCGCCTGCCCGGGTGCCATTGAAATTTCCGGACGCGGCGAGGCGATTGCCGCCGCCGTCGCCGAGCTGCGCCAGCATGACCTGCTGCTGATCGCCGGCAAGGGCCATGAGCAGGGCCAAAGCATCGCCGAGCGCACGATACCCTTCGATGACGGCGAAATGGCGCGCCGCGCCGTCATGGCGCATGCGCGGAGCCGGTCATGAGCGATAGGTCGAAAACGGGCGCGGCTCTGTGGAGCGCCGCCGAGGCGGCCGACGCCACCGGCGGGGAATCGCGCGGCGATTGGCGGGCGGAGGGCGTTTCCATCGACAGCCGCACCCTGATGGCGGGCGATTTGTTCGTCGCCCTCAAGGGACCCAATCATGACGGCCATGACCATGTCGCCCAGGCGCTTGGCGCCCACGCCGCGGCGGCAATGATCGAACGCGCCGCGGCGGCGATGGTCGAACGCGCGCCGGACATCGAGAGCGCGCCGGCGCCGCTTCTGATCGTGCCCGACAGCCTCGAAGGGCTGGCCGCCCTGGCCAAAGCGGCGCGGGCGCGGAGCACGGCCCGCATCGTCGCCGTCACCGGCAGCGTCGGCAAGACCGGAACCAAGGAATTGATCGCCCGGGCGCTGGCCACAGCGGGCCGCGTCTCGGTCAGCACCGGCAATCTGAACAATTATATCGGCGCGCCCCTCAGCCTGGCGCGCCTGCCGGCGGAGGCCGCGTTCGGCGTCTTCGAGCTCGGTATGAATCAGCCCGGAGAAATCGCACCCTTGTCTCGCCTGGCGCGCCCGCATGTCGTGCTGGTGACCAATGTCGAGGCGGTCCATACCGTATTCTTCAGCCATGTCGATGAAGTGGCCGAGGCCAAGGCGGAAATCTTCGCCGGCCTCGAACCCGGCGCCGTGGCGGTGCTCAATTGCGACAATAAATATTTCGAGTTCTTAAAGGCACGGGCGCGCGATGCCGGCGCGGCGCGCTTCATCGGCTTTGGCCGCGGCAAGGAAGCCGAGGCGCGCCTGCTCGCCTGGTCGCCCGACCGCGAGGGCGGGCAGGTTGAAGCGGAAATAAGCGGCGCGCCCTGCTCATACCGCATTTCCCTGAGCGGCGAACATTGGGCGCTCAACAGCGTCGCCGCCCTCGCCACCGCCGTCGCGGCGGGAGCGCCGCTCGGCGCGGCGGCCAGTTCCCTGATATCGCAACACCCCCTGCCCGGGCGCGGCGCGCGCCACCGCCTCGCCGTGCCCGGCGGGCAGTTCGATTTGATCGACGAATCCTATAACGCCAGCCCGGTCGCCGTCGCAGCCGCCATCGAAAGCCTGAAAAATTTCCCGCCCGGCCCGGGCGCACGCCGCATCGCGGTGCTCGGCGACATGCTCGAACTGGGCGGTGGCGCGGAGGCGGCGCATGCCGCCCTTGCGCCGGCGCTGGAGGCGGCCGGGGTCGATCTGGTGTTTACCGTCGGGCCGCTGATGTCCCACCTCTTCGCCGCCCTGCCCAACTCGCTGCGGGCCGGTCAGGCAGACAGCGCCGCCGACCTGCTGCCGGCGCTGCGCGCGGCGCTCAGGCCCGGCGATGTGGTGCTCATCAAAGGCTCGCTCGGCATCGGGATGGGGCTTCTCGTCGATGCCCTCACCGATGACGGCGAAACCGCGGCGCCGTCCGGTGCGCGGATGAGCGGCTAGGGGGAGCGATGCTTTATAATCTGCTGTTTCCGCTTTCCGATTCGATCGGTTTCTTCAATATTTTCCAGTATCTGACGTTCCGCGCCGGCGCCGCCATCGTCACCGCCATATTGGTCAGTTTCCTCGTCGGTCCGGTGCTTATTCGCACCCTTCGCGCGCGCCAGGGCAAGGGCCAGCCGATCCGCGAGGACGGGCCGGAATCCCACCTCAAGACCAAGCAGGGCACGCCCACCATGGGCGGCTTTTTGATACTTCTCGGCGTTCTCGCCGGCACCCTGCTGTGGGCCGACCTCACCAATGCCTATGTCTGGATTATCCTGTTCGTGACCATCGGTTTCGGCGCCGTCGGATTCGTCGACGATCTGTTGAAGCTGCGCCGCCGCTCGAGCAAGGGCTTGCCGACGAAAATCAAATTTGTCATCGAAATCGCCCTCGCCGTGGTGGCCGGCCTGTGGATCATTTCGGTTTCGGATGATTCGCTCTCGCACGGCCTGGCGCTGCCCTTTGTCAAGGCCGTGCTCGTCGACCTCGGCTGGTTCTTCCTGCCGTTTGCCGTCATCGTCATGGTCGGCGCCTCCAATTCGGTCAATCTTACCGACGGCCTGGATGGCCTGGCCATCGTGCCGATCATGATTGCGGCGATCAGCTTCGCGCTGATCTGCTATGTCGTCGGCAACACCGTCTTCACCGGATATCTCCAGGTCCATTATGTCGCCGGCGTCGGCGAACTGGCGGTGTTTTGCGCCGCCATGGTCGGCGCCGGGCTCGGCTTTCTGTGGTTCAACGCGCCGCCGGCCATGGTCTTCATGGGCGATACCGGCTCGCTCTCGATGGGCGCGGCGCTCGGCGCCGTGGCGGTCATGACCAAGCATGAACTGGTTCTGGTGATCGTCGGCGGCCTGTTCGTGCTGGAAACCATCTCCGTCATCGTCCAGGTCGCTTCGTTCAAATTGACTGGCAACCGGGTGTTCCAGATGGCGCCGCTGCATCACCATTATGAAAAAAAGGGGTACGCCGAATCGACCATCGTCATTCGCTTTTGGATCATCGCAGTGATCCTGGCGCTGGCCGGCCTGGCAACCCTTAAATTGAGGTAGTAGGATGATCGTAGGAACATCGCGTTTTGCCGGCACAGTCGTCGTTCTCGGGCTCGCAAGGAGCGGCATGTCGGCCGCCCGTGCGCTGATGGCGAGCGGCAACACGGTGCTCGCCTGGGACGATACGCCGGAGCGTGTGAAGACGGCGGCGCGGGCCGGCATCCCGGTCCATTCCGGCCCCGGTTTCGACTGGCGCCGCGTCGCCGCCCTGATACCCAGCCCTGGCATCCCGCTCGACCATCCGACGATCGTCTCGGCGCGCGCCGCGAGAATCGAAATCCTCGGCGATGTCGAGCTTCTCGGGCGCGCCATGGCGGAGCGTAAATTCGTCGGCATCACCGGCACCAATGGCAAATCCACAACCACGGCGCTGATCGGCCATATCCTCGAACATGACCGCCAAACCGTTCAGGTCGGCGGCAATCTGGGCACGCCGGCGCTCAGCCTGGAAGCGCTGTGGGCGGACGGCACCTACGTGCTGGAAATGTCGTCCTTCCAACTCGACCTGACCCGCGAAATGTCGTTCGACATCGCCGTTTTGCTCAACATCGCGCCCGATCATCTCGACCGCCACGGCAGTATGAACGCCTACGTCGCGGCCAAGCGCAAGATTTTCCACTCGGGCAGATTGAAAACCGCCGTGGTCGGTATCGACGGGCCGGACAGCTTGCGCATCTACAACGAACTGTGCCTGCGCGACGGCCTCGACGTGGTGCCGGTGACCACCGGCCGCCGCCTGTTGGACGGCATCGCGGTAAATGGCGGCCTGCTGGAGGATCGCGGGCGGGCGATTTGCGATTTGGCCGCCGCCGCCGCGCTGCCCGGCCGGCACAATTGGCAGAACGCCGCCGCCGCTTATGGCGCCGCGCGCGCCCTCGGCGTCAATGCCGAGACCATCGCCCGCGCCCTGCTCAATTTTCCCGGCCTGGCGCACCGTATGGAGCATATCGCCGCCATCGACGGCGTGCAGTTCATCAATGACTCGAAGGCGACCAACGGCGATGCCGCGGCGCGGGCGCTGGCTTGCTACAATCCGATCTATTGGATCGCCGGGGGGCGCGCCAAATCGAACGGGCTGAGCGCGCTCAGGCCATATTTTCAGCGCATCTCGCACGCCTTTTTGATCGGTGAGGCCGAGCAGACATTTGCCGCCGAGCTCGACGGGCGTGTCGACCATAGCCTGTGCCGAACGCTGGACAACGCGCTCGATGCGGCGGCGGCGCAGGCGCGCGCCGACGGCCGGCCAGGCGCGGTCGTCCTGCTCTCGCCGGCCTGCGCCTCGTTCGACCAATATGCCGATTTCGAGGCGCGCGGCGAAGCCTTCCGCGAGCTGGTTTGCGGGCTGGAAAGGCGCCAATCCGAACAGGCGCGCAGGGCCTGTGCCGGATGACCAGCTTCTCGCGCGCCGACACCTCGATTCTGGGCCACTGGTGGTGGACCCTGGATCGCTGGGCGTTGCTCGTCCTGACCTTGCTGTTCGCGGTGGGTGCTATTCTCACCGTCGCCGCCAGCCCCGGCGCCGCCGCGCGCATCGGGCTGGAGCCGTTTTATTTCGTCCGCCATCAATTCGCTTTCATGGCCCCGGCGCTGCTGATCATGCTGGCGGTTTCGATGCTGTCGCCGCGCGGCGTGCGCCGCATGGCGGTGCTGATCCTCGCCGTCGGGCTGGTCTGTGTCGCGGCGACCCATTTCGCCGGGGTCGAGGCCAAGGGCGCCAGCCGCTGGCTGTCGCTCGGCGGTTTCACCTTCCAGCCCTCCGAATTCGTCAAGCCCTGCTTCGCCGTCGTCGCCGCCTGGATGTTCGCCGAATACCGCCAGTCGGAAAATTTCCCGGGCCGCGCCATCGCCGGCGCGCTGCTCCTCATCACCGTCGCACTGTTGCTGCTGCAACCCGATTTCGGCATGGCGGTGACCGTGACCGCCGTCTGGTTCGTGCAATTTTTTCTAGCCGGCCTTTCGCTTTGGTGGGTCGGCCTTTCGCTGGCCCTGACGCTCGGCCTGGTGACGGCGGCCTACGGCATTTTTCCCCATGTCGCCAAGCGCATCGATCTTTTCATCGACCCCTCCTCGGGCGATTCCTATCAGGTGACGACCTCTCTCAAGGCCTTCCAACAGGGCGGGTTGTTGGGAAAAGGCCCCGGCGAAGGCGTCGTCAAGGGATATCTGCCGGACGCCCATACCGATTTCATCTTTGCCGTCGCCGCCGAGGAGTTCGGCATGCTGGCGGCGCTGGCCATCGTCGGCCTGTTCTCTTTCGTCGTGCTGCGCGGCCTCGCGCGGGTTGTGCGCGAGGCGAATTTATTTGTCCTCCTGGCGGTCGCCGGGCTGCTCACCCAGTTCGGCCTGCAGGCGCTGATCAATATGGGCGTCACCGTGCAATTGCTGCCGGCCAAGGGCATGACGCTGCCCTTCGTCAGCTATGGCGGCTCGTCGCTGATCGCCAGCGCGCTCGGCATGGGCATGGCGCTGGCGCTGACCCGCAGCGGCTACCGCGGCGAGGCCTCACCGGCATGACCATGCACGCCCAACAAGCGCCCATCGTGCTCGCCGCCGGCGGCACCGGCGGCCATGTTTTTCCGGCGCAAGCGGTGGCATCGGTGCTTGAAGGGCGCGGCCGCCGCCTGGTTCTGATCACCGACAGCCGCGGCGTCGAATTCGGCGCCGCGCTGGCGCATATCGAAAGCCACAAGATTCGCGCCGGCACACCGCTGGCGCGCGGACCCATCGCGCGCGGCCTCGGCATCGTCAAACTGCTTGTCGGCGTGCGCGACGCGGCCCGACTGTTGCGTCGCCTCGAGCCCGCCGCCGTCATCGGCTTCGGCGGCTACCCTTCGGTGCCGACCATGATCGCCGCCAGCCGCGCTGGCATGGCGACGGCGATTCACGAACAAAATGCGATACTCGGGCGCGCCAACCGCCTGCTCGCCTCGCGCGTCCTCAGCATCGCCACCTCGTTCGAGCACACCGGCGGCATCTCGAAAGCCGACAGTTTCAAGGTCGCGGTTACCGGCAATCCGGTTCGGCCCGCCGTCGCGGCGCTGGCAACCGGCGCCTATCCGCTGCCGGATCATGACGGCCGGCTTAACCTTCTCGTCATCGGCGGCAGTCAGGGTGCCAGCGTGTTCGCCGAGCTGGTGCCGGTCGCCCTGGCCAAGCTGGCGCCGCAAATTCGCTCTCGCCTGCGCATCACGCAGCATTGCCGCAAGGAGGATTTGCAGCAGGTGCGTGAGCGCTATGCCTCGGGCGGCATCGAAGCGGACTGCGCCGCCTTCTTCGATGACCTGCCGGCGCGCCTGCAAAGCGCCCATCTGGTCGTCAGCCGCGCCGGCGCATCGACCGTGGCCGAGCTCGCGGCAGCCGGCCGGCCGGCCATCCTGGTGCCTTATCCATTCGCCACCGATGACCATCAAAGCGCCAATTCGCGCGAGCTGGAAGCCGCCGGGGGCGCCATCATGCTGGCCGAATCGGAGACCGGGGCCGGGCGTCTGGCCGAATGTCTGAGCGGTTTTCTGGCTTCTCCGGAAGCCCTGGCGCGGGCGGCATCCGCCGCCGCCGGCATCGGCCGCCCGGGCGCCGGCGAGGCGCTCGCCGATCTCGTCGAAAGTCTGATCCCGGCCAATGGCGATTCACTGAGCGCGGTGGGGAGGAAAGCGGCATGAAGGCGCTGCCGCTCTCCATCGGCACCATTCATTTCGTCGGCATCGGCGGCATCGGCATGAGCGGCATCGCCGAAGTGATGCGCAATCTGGGCTACACCGTGCAGGGCAGCGACCTTACGGAAAACGCCAATGTGCGGCGCCTCAGGGCGCTCGGCATCGATATCGCCATCGGCCATGATGCGTCGGCCATCGGCGACGCCCAGGTGGTGGTGATTTCCTCGGCCGTGAAAGAGGACAATGTCGAGGCGGCGGCGGCGCGCCAGCGCTTCATTCCGGTGGTTCGCCGGGCCGAAATGCTGGCCGAGCTGATGCGCCTCAAATGGTCCGTCGCGGTGGCCGGCACGCATGGCAAGACCACCACCACTTCGATGATCGCCGCCATGCTCGACGGCGCCGGCCTCGATCCCACCGTGATCAATGGCGGCATCATCAATGCCTACGGCACCAATGCGCGCCTCGGCGCCGGCGACTGGATGGTGGTCGAGGCCGACGAGTCGGACGGCAGCTTCGTCAAACTGCCCGCCACGGTCGCCGTGGTGACCAATATCGACCCCGAGCATATGGAATTTTACGGCAATTTCGACGCCGTGCGCGACGCCTATCGTACCTTCCTGGAGAACCTTCCCTTCTACGGCTTCGCCGCTTTGTGCCTCGATCATGCCGAAGTGCAGGCGCTGGTCGGGCGCGTCTCCGACCGCCGCATCGTCACTTACGGCATGAGCCCGCAGGCCGAAATTCGCGCCTTCGACACGCGCTCGGACGCGCTCGGCTCGATATTCAACGTCGACATCTCGGACCGCCAGAGCGGCGCCAGCCACAGGCTCGAGGATCTGCGCCTGCCGATGCTGGGAGCGCATAACGTGCAAAACGCCCTCGCTGCCATCGCCATCGCCCGCGAGATGAAAATTCCCGAGCAGACCATGTGCCGGGCGCTCAACGATTTCACCGGCGTCAAGCGGCGGTTCACCAAAACCGGCGTTACCGACGGCATCACCGTCATCGACGATTACGGCCACCATCCGGTGGAGATTTCCGCCGTGCTCAAATCGGCGCGTGATGCCTATGAGGGGCGCATCATCGCCGTGGTACAGCCGCATCGCTATACGCGCCTCAGGGATCTGTTCGAGGATTTTTGTTCCTGTTTCAACGATGCCGACGCGGTCATCGTGGCGCCGGTTCACGCCGCCGGGGAAGCGCCGATAGAAGGCTATGACCGCGACAGACTGGTCGAGGGCTTGCGCGCGCGCGGCCACCGCCAGGTCACGGCGCTCGATGCGCCCGAGCGGCTCGCCGACATCATCGGTGCGCTCGCCGAGCCCGGCGATCTGGTGGTCTTCCTCGGCGCCGGTACGATCACCAATTGGGCCAATGACCTGCCCGAAGCGCTTGCCGTTTGGCGCCAGGCGCCGGCGCGGCGCGCTAACGGCGGGGGAGCGTCATGATGGCGGCGGCGCGCCATGACCTGATGCAGCGCCTGCCCAAGCTGCGCGGTGAATACACCGCCGACGCGCCGCTGGCGCCGATCGCCTGGCTGCGCGTCGGCGGTCCGGCGGAAATATTGTTCCGCCCGGCGGATGGCAACGATCTCGCCGATTTTCTCGCCGCCAAGCCCGCCGACGTCGCGGTTACCCTGATCGGTTCTGGCTCCAACACATTGGTGCGCGACGGCGGTATCGCCGGCGTCGTGATCCGCCTCGGCGCCGCCTTCCGCGAGTGCCGCGTGGAGTGGCGGGACGAGAGCGCGCATGTCCATGTCGGCGCCGGCGCCAGCGATATCAGCGTGGCGCGCCATTGCCGCGATGCCGGCGTCGCCGGGCTCGAATTCCTGAGCGGCGTTCCCGGCACCATCGGCGGCGCGCTCTGCATGAACGCCGGCGCCTACGGCCGCGAGATGGCCGATGTGACGCTGGCGGCCGAGGCCCTCGATGCGGCGGGCGGGCGCCAATCCCTGACGCCACGCGATCTCGGCTTTGCCTACCGCCATTCGGCGGTGCCGGCGGATTTTATATTCCTCTCCGCCATCCTCGAAGGCCGGCGCGACGAGCCGCCGGCGATCGCCGAGCGCATGGCCGCGATCGAAAGCAACCGCGAAGACAGCCAACCCATACGCACCCGCACCGGCGGCAGCACCTTCACCAACCCGCCCGGCGAAAAGGCCTGGCAATTGATCGAGCGCGCCGGCTGCCGTGGCCTCAGGCGCGGCGGCGCCATGGTGTCGGAGAAGCATTGCAATTTCCTGATCAACAGCGGCGGCGCCAGCGCCGCCGATCTCGAAGGCCTGGGCGAGGAAATCCGCCGCCGCGTCAAGCACGAGACCGGTGTGACGCTCGAATGGGAAATTCGCCGCGTCGGGCGCCACCGCGTCGGACACCATGCCAAGGGCCAGGCCACGCTCGCCGGCGGCGGCGGCGGCGGCCAGGGCGGTGCGTCATGAGCCGCCATGTCGCGGTGATCATGGGCGGCCCTTCGGTCGAGCGCGAAGTCTCGCTGGTGTCGGGCCGCGCCGTCGAGAAAGCCCTGTCCGAACTCGGCTACAACGTCACGCCGATCGACGCCGACCGCACGCTGCCGGCGCAAATTCTCGACTGCAAACCGGATGTCGCCTTCAACGCCCTGCATGGCCGCCTCGGCGAGGATGGCTGCGTCCAGGGCCTGTTGGAAGTGCTCGGCATCCCCTACACCCATTCGGGCGTGCTCGCCTCGGCCCTGGCGATGAACAAGCCGGCCGCCAAGAAGCTGTTCGCCGAGGCCGGGCTGACCTGCCCGGAAGGCCGGGTGATGAAGCTCGAGGCGGTGCTGGCGGGCGAGGGGCTCAAACCGCCCTATGTCATCAAGCCGCTCAACGAGGGCTCCAGCGTCGGCGTTCATATCATTCTCAACGGCGACAACCATCAGCGCCTCGAGCGCGAGACCTGGCCCTTCGGCGATGACGTGCTGGTGGAAAAATACATCCCCGGGCGCGAGATCCAGGTCGCCGTCATGGGTGAGCGCGCCCTCGGCGCCATCGAAATCCGGCCGCGCGGGCGCTTCTACGACTATGAGACCAAATACACCGACGGCAAGGCCGAGCATTTCATGCCCGCACCCATACATCCGCGCTGCTACGCCGAGGCGCTCGACATTGCGCTCCGCGCGCACCGCAGCCTGGGCTGCCGCGGCGTCAGCCGGGCCGATCTGCGCTACGACGATGTCGCCGGCGAGCCCGGCACCCTCTACCTGCTCGAAATCAACACCCAGCCCGGCATGACGCCGCTCTCGCTGGTGCCCGAAATTGCCGCCGACAACGGCATGGAATTCGCCGACTTGGTTGCCTGGATGGTGGAGAACGCATCATGCGACAACTGAGTTTCAACGACCGCCTGGCGCCGCGCCGCACCGCCGCCGGCAAGCGGGTGGCGCGCCTGCTCGGCGTCGCGGCGGCGTCTGTGGCCCTGGTCTCGGCGAGCTGCTGGTGGCTCCTCCAGCCCGGCCATGCCGAAGCGCTCGGCGCCAGCGCCCGGCACGCCTTCATGAGCGCCACCGCCGAGCTCGGCATGACCGTCGAGAATATCTACAGCGCCGGCCACCGCGAGGCCAAACCGGCGGCCATTCTCGCCGCTCTCGAGATAAACCGCGGCGATCCGATTCTCGCTTTCGCGCCCGAACAGGCGCGCGCCCGCCTGCTCGCCCTCGATTGGGTCGAAAGCGCCACCATAGAGCGCCGCCTGCCCGATACCATCCGCGTTGAAATCACCGAGCGCCGGCCCTTCGCCCTGTGGCAGCACGATCAGCGCATTCAAATGATCGACCTGGCCGGCACCACCATCAATGCCACCGACGTTCCCCGCTTCGGCCATCTGCCGCTCATCGTCGGCGCCGGCGCGCCGCACCACGCGCCGGCCCTGTTCGACATCATGAGAGCCGAGCCGGCGATCCTCCGCCGCCTGGTCTCCGCCGTCTGGGTCGGGGCGCGGCGCTGGGATCTGCATTTCGCCAGCGGGCTGACCGTGCGCCTGCCCGAAACCGACACCGCACGGGCATGGCAGAGATTGGCGCGCCTGCTAGGCACCTACGATATGAGGCAGCAACGCATCGTCTCGATCGACCTTCGCCTGCCCGACCGCGCCGTCTTCACCAAGCGGCCCGACGAGGCGATGGACGGCTCCTCGACATGAGCACAAGGAAGGGATTTTGATATCGTGATCGCGGCGCTTGATGTTGGCACTTCCAAGGTCACCTGCTTTATCGCCGAGCGCGACAGCCAGGGTGAGCTCGGCATCGTCGGCATCGGACAGGATACGGCCGAGGGGTTGAAGGCCGGCACCGTCACCGACATGGCGGCGGCCGTGCATTCCATCGGCACGGCGGTGCACCGTGCCGAGATCATGGCCGATAGGCGCGTGCACGAAATCTTCGTCAGCGTATCGGGCGGCGCGCCGCAATCCTCCTATGCCAACATATCGCTCGATGTTTCGGGGCGCCAAATCGGCAATACCGATATTCAGGCCGCCTTCGACGAGGCGCGCGCCGGCGGCGGCGCCGAGGGCCGCGAAATCGTCCATGCGATCTCGACCGCCTACGATCTCGACGGCAGCCGCGGCATCCGCAATCCCAAGGGGATGTACGGCAATCGGCTAAGCGTGCAGCTGCATATGGTGAGCGTCGCGCATGGCGCCTTCCGCAATCTCCTGAGCTGCATTTCGCGCTGCGATCTCGACCTGGTGGCGCCGGTAATCTCGGCCTATGCCTCGGGTCTCGCCTGTCTGGTCGAGGACGAAAAGGACCTCGGCGTGACGATCGTCGATATGGGCTGCGGCGGCACCGGGTTGGCGTCGTTTTGCGGCGGCGAATTGACCTGGACCGCGACGGTGCCGCTCGGCGGCGCCCATGTCACCAACGATATCGCGCACGGCCTGACAACGCCGGTGGCCAGCGCCGAACATATGAAGCGGCTTTACGCCAGCGCCATCGGCGGCCCGGCCGACAAACGTGAAATGATCGAGGTGCCCGAGCTCGGCGAGCCGGAACTGCTGGCGGCGCGGCAGATCCCGCGCTCGCTGCTGACCGGCATCGTGCGCCCCAGGCTGGAGGAGACCTTCGAGCTGGTGCGCTATTACATCGATTGCTCGGGCGCCGCCGGTGCCTCGGCGCGGCGCATCGTCCTGACCGGCGGCGCCTGCCAATTGCAGGGCGTCGGCGATCTCGCCTCGGAGATTTTAGAAAAACAGGTCCGCCTCGCCCAGCCGCTGCCCATCGAAGGCCTGGCCGAGGCTGTCGCCGGGCCCAATTGCGCGGCCTGCGCCGGGCTTCTGATCTACGCCGCGGAACGCCATGACGATTCCCAGATTCGTCGGCATACGCGCGAACACACATCCCCGCAACCAGCCGAAAGCGCTCTGGGGCGCATCGGCCAATGGCTGAGAGCGAATTTTTGAGAGATGGACCGGCCCGGCGCCCACATCCCTGGCGCACCAGGCCAAATCAAAAAGACGTAAGGGATTGACGTGAATCAACAAGCTGTTCTGGAGGACTAAATGAGCATCGATTTTGCACCGCAGCAATGGGAAGAGACCAAACCCCGCATTACCGTTATCGGCGTCGGCGGCGCCGGCGGCAACGCGGTCAACAACATGATCAATGGCGGGTTGGAGGGCGTCGAATTCGTTGTCGCCAACACCGATTCGCAATCGCTTCAGCAATCCCTGTCGGAGCAACGCATCCAACTTGGCGTCAATGTCACGCACGGCCTCGGCGCCGGCGCGCGGCCCGATATCGGGCGCGTCGCGGCCGAGGAGGCGCTCGACGATATTCAACAATATCTCGAGGCCAACAATATGGTGTTCATCGCCGCCGGCATGGGCGGCGGCACCGGCACCGGCGCCGCGCCGATCATCGCCCGCGCCGCGCGGGAACAAGGAATTCTGACTGTCGGCGTGGTGACCAAGCCGTTCCAGTTCGAAGGCGTTCAGCGCATGCGCCTCGCCGAGGAGGGGCTGCGCGAGTTGCAGCAATATGTCGATACGCTGATCGTCATTCCCAATCAAAACCTGTTCCGTGTCGCCAACGAGCACACCACCTTCGCGGCCGCCTTCAATCTCGCCGATGAAGTGCTCCATGCCGGCGTGCGCGGCGTCACCGATCTGATGGTGAGCCCGGGCCTGATCAATTTGGATTTCGCCGATATCCGCACCGTGATGGGCGAGATGGGCAAGGCGATGATGGGCACCGGCGAAGCGGAAGGCGAAAACCGCGCCATCGAGGCGGCCGAGGCGGCGATCAACAATCCGCTCCTCGACAATGCCTCCATCGAAGGCGCGCGCGGCGTCCTCATCAACGTTACCGGCGGCTCCGACGTCACCCTGATGGAGGTCGACGAAGCTGCCACGCGCATCTGCCAGGAAGTCGATACCGACGCCAACATCATCTTCGGCACCTCGATGTCGAGCGATCTTGAAGGGCAAATGCGGGTCGCCGTAATCGCCACCGGCATCGATGCCGATCTGGCGCTCGAGCCGGTGCCGGTGCCCTCGGACAAGGTGCATGTCCTCGGTATCAGCAACCGCAAGGGCGGCGACCGGCCGGCCTCGGGCACCATGGGTGCGGCCGAACAAAGCGCGCCGGAAGTGATGGCTGGCGAGACCGAAACGGCACACCAGGATGGCGCGGCCGATATCGCCACCGATATCGCCAACGAGGCGGATGATGGCGGATCGGCAGATGCCGGCACCGCCATCGCGCTCAACAGCGTCGAGCAGATTTTCGAGAATGTCGAAGCGCCGGCGCAGCCGGGCGAAGCCGAGCAAGCCGCGCAGCCGGTCCTGGCCGAAAATTCGCCGCCTGTGCGCAAGACCGTGGCGGCATCTACGTCGGGCGGTGTGCGGGCCAATGTCGTCACCCGCAAGGAACGGTTCGAAGCGGTCGCGCCGAGCCCCGCGGAGCCCACTACCGAGGCCAAGCCGGGCAACGCCGAAGTGCCGCCCGAAACCGCGCCCGCGGCGCTGGCCAAGGCCGATACCGTCAGCATCGGTTTCATCGCGTCACCTCCCGTAACGCCGGGCCAGGCATCTACGGCCGGGCTTGAGGAGACGGCCGATCCGTTCCGCGTGGCGAGCATGGAAAATGCCGGGAATAGCGGCAAGAAGCGCGGGCCGTCGCTGTTCGAGCGTATGACCGGAAGCGGCAGGGCGCGGCGGGAAACGGCGGACAAAAAGCCGGCACATGGCGAAACCGCGCGCCAGCGGACGGCGCCACCGGCGGCGCAAAAACCGGCGCGCGAGGCCGCCGGCAAGGAACCGACCTTCGAAAACATTCCGCAAACCGCACAACCTAATGCGGATATGCACTCGATAGAGGATGATCCGTTGGAGATTCCGGCTTTTCTACGGCGCCAGGCAAATTAGCCGCCAAAGCGCCCGAGAAACACGAGGAATTTGCCGTAACATTTTGTAACAAAGAGTGATTTGAGTGCTTCAGAGGGGGCTGCTACAACCCCTCTGAAGCGACTCGGAGTCGGCGATTCGCATGTTATGCCAGCACCGCCGGTGTTGCTTAGCGGCCGTAGAATGGAAAGTTCGGTTTTGATCAAACAAATGCAACGCACCTTGAAAGCGCCGATACACTGCACCGGCGCTGGCCTTCATAGCAACGCCAAGGTATCGATGACCCTCAGCCCGGCGGCGCCCGGCACGGGCATAATGTTTCGCCGCACGGATTTGGCGACGGACGCCGAAATTAAGGCGCATCACGACAATATCGTCGATTCGCGGCTGTGTACGACGATCGGCAACGGCAACGGGTTGTCGGTTGGCACGATCGAACATTTAATGGCGGCGTTCGCCGGTTGCAGCGTCGATAATGCCATCGTCGAATTGACCGGCGCCGAGGTTCCGATCATGGACGGCAGTGCGCGTGCCTTCGTCTTCCTGATCGAATGCGCCGGCATCGTCGAGCAAAATACGCCGCGCCGCGCCATCCAGGTGCTCAAGGACATCTCGGTCGGCAATGAAAACCGCTGGGCTTCCATTTCGCCGGCCGAACATTTCTCGCTGCATTGCGAAATTGTCTTCGACCATCACGCCATAGGCTCGCAGTCGTTCGATTATGATTCGCGGCTGTCCTCGTTCGAGGATGAACTGAGCACTGCGCGTACCTTCTGCCTCGCCGCCGATGTCGAGGAAATGCGCGCCGCCGGGCTGGCCCTGGGCGGCTCGCTCGACAACGCCGTCGTCATCGGTGAGCACGGTTTGCTGAATGACGAGGGCCTGCGCTTCGAGACCGAATTTGCCCGCCACAAGGCGCTCGATCTGATCGGCGATCTCAGCCTCGCCGGGGCGCCGCTGTTGGCCCATGTCGAGAGCCATTGCGCCGGACATGCGATGAACCACCAATTGCTCGATGCACTGCTCGACGATGACACGGCGTGGTGCTGGACCGATATGGACGAGCACGGCGCCGAGCGCATGGATGCGGCGGTGCAGGTGCGTCACGCGGCGGCGGCGGCCAGCACCTAAGCCTTATCTCACGCCCGCCTGCCACCGGCATGGCCTGATTCGGGCCGCTATTGGCATTCTCCCACGCTACGATATTTTGGCGCGACACCGCTCGCCTCGCCGGCCGGGCATGATATAATCGCGCCGATTCAAAAATCGAGTCCGGGACCATGCCTCTCGCCTTAACTTATCGCTGTTCTTCAATATTTCGCGCCCTCGCCTGCGCCCTCACCATGTCGGTGTTTCTCGCCGCCTGCGCGGATGATGAAGATGTCTATAACGAACAGCCCGTCGAAGACCTCTACAACGACGCCATGGACGAATTGCTGGACGGCTCCTTTATCGACGCCGCCAAGGGGTTTGACGAGGTCGAACGCCAGCATCCCTATTCGGTGTGGGCGACTCGCGCGCAAATCATGGCCGCCTACGCCTATTACGAAAACAATGATTACGACGAATCGATCATTTCCGCCGGCCGCTTCATCAAATTGCACCCCGGTCACCGCGATATCGCCTATGCCTATTACCTGAACGCCGTTTCCTATTACGAGCAAATTTCGGATGTCGCACGCGATCAGCAGATAACCGAACTGGCGCTGCTGTCGCTTGAGGAATTGGTGCGCCGTTTTCCGGACACCTCTTATTCGCGTGACGCGCGCCTCAAGATAGATCTCACGCGGGATCATCTGGCCGGCAAGGAAATGAGCATTGGCCGCTATTATTTGAAGCGCATCAATTACGTCGCGGCGGTCAATCGCTTTCGCCGCGTGATCGAGCGTTTTCAAACCACCAGCCATGTGCCGGAAGCGCTGCACAGATTGGTGGAAGCCTATCTGGCGCTTGGTGTCGCGCATGAAGCCCAGGCGGCGGCGGCGGTGCTGGGACACAACTTCCCGGGCAGTGAGTGGTATCTCGACAGCTATGCCCTGTTGGAAGGGATCGATCTGCGCCCGGCCGCCGACGAGGATTCCTGGATCAGCCGCACCTTCGATTCGATTTTCTGATTGGCTGTCACCGAGCAGCGGGGATAATGACCCATGCTTCGCAGTCTGTCGGTCCGCAACCTGGTTCTTATCGATAGCCTGGACCTGGAATTCGGCCCCGGCTTGTGCGTGCTTACCGGCGAAACCGGCGCCGGCAAGTCGATTCTGCTCGATGCCCTGGGATTGGCGCTGGGTGCGCGCGCCGACGCCGGGTTGCTGCGCCATGGCGCCGAATCGGCCAGCGTCAGCGCCAGCTTCGAGCTTGCCGCCGGGCACCCGGCCTGGGCCATGCTCGAGGCGCAGGGCTTCGAGCCCGACGCTGAGTTGATCCTGCGCCGCACCCTCGGCGCCGACGGGCGCAGCCGCGCCTTCGCCAACGGCCAACCGGCAAATGTCGCCTGGCTGCGCCAACTCGGCGATTCATTGGTGGAATTCGAAGGCCAATCGGCGTCCGGCGGCGTGCTCGACGCGAAAAATCATCGCCGCCTCCTCGATTCCTTTGCCGCCAACGGCGAGGAGCGCCGGCAAACGGCGGCGCATTTCGATAATTGGCAGGGCGCGGTGGCCGCCCTGGAGGAGGCCGAGGCGAAACTCGCCCAGGCGCGGCGCGACGAGGAATATTTGCGCCATGTCAGCGCCGAGCTCGAAGCCCTTGCCCCCCAGGCGGGCGAGGAGGAAGCACTGGCGGCCGAGCGATCGCGCCTGATGAACGGGCAAAAACTATCGCAGGCGATGGCCGAAGCGCGCGACGCGATCGCCGGCGAACAGCCGGCGGCGGCGAGCCTGCGCTCGGCCGTTCGTATCCTCGAACATGTGCAAAAAGTGGCGGGCGGGCATCTCGATGCGGCGCTGGCGGCGCTCGGCCAGGCGGCGATCGAAGCGGCGGAAGCGGAAGCGGCGCTCGGCGAGGCGGAACGCGCCCTCGATCTCGATCCGCGCCGCCTGGAAGCGACCGAGGAGCGCCTTTTTGCGCTCCGCGCCTTGGCGCGCAAGCACAACACCGACGCCGATGCGCTCGGCGCCCTGGCGCTCGATTTTCGCCGCCGCCTCGAGCAGATCGATCAGGGCGACGCCGCGCTCGAGCGGCTGTCGCAGGCCGGCGACGAGGCGCGCGCGGAATTTCTGCGCGCCGCCGGTCGCCTCGGCGCCTCGCGCCGCCGCGCCGCCAAGGCGCTCGACAAGTCGCTGAAAAGTGAATTGCCGCCGCTCAAGCTCGGCGGCGCCACATTCCGCACCTCTATCGACGCGCTGGAAGAAAGCGCCGCCGGCGCCGGCGGCCTCGAGCGCGTGCGTTTTGAAATCGCCACCAATCCGGGAACGCCGCCCGGGCCGCTCGAGAAAGTCGCTTCCGGCGGCGAGCGCGCCCGCCTTCTGCTCGCCCTCAAAGTAAGCCTGGCGCGCTCCAAGGGCGTGCCCAGCCTGGTTTTTGACGAGGTCGATGAAGGCGTCGGCGGCGCCGTCGCCGATGCCGTCGGCGAGCGCCTGGCCCGTCTGGCGCAGGCTGTTCAGGTGCTCGTCGTCACCCATTCGCCGCAGGTCGCGGCGCGCGGCGAGCGCCACATTCGGGTGCTCAAGGAAAGCGCCAGGAACAGCGCCCGCGCCGAGGTCGAAATCCTCGACGGCGCGGCGCGGCGCGAGGAAATCGCGCGCATGCTGTCGGGCGCGCAGATCACCGACGAAGCCCGCGCGGCGGCGCAAAGCCTGATCGCCGGCGACACGGTATGAGCAGCCCACCTTCACGTCTCACGCCAGTCGAGCATCTCAGCGAATCTGAAGCCGCAGCGGAGCTTGAATATCTCGCCGCCGAAATCGCCCGCCACGACCGGCTTTATTATCAGCAGTCCGAGCCCGAGACCGAAGACACCACCTATGACGCCCTGCGCCAACGCAACGCCGCCATTGAGGTGCGTTTCCCCGCCCTCAAGCGGCCCGACAGCCCGTCCCACAAGGTCGGCGCCGCACCGGCCGCCGGTTTCGCCAAGCTGCGCCACAGCGTGCCCATGCTGTCGCTCGGCAATGCCTTCGACGAAGCCGACATGGGTGAATTTATCGGCCGCGCGCGGCGCTTTCTGAAGCTGGATGAGAATGAGCCCGTTGCGCTAATGGCCGAACCCAAAATCGACGGCCTGTCGGCGTCGCTGCGCTACGAAAAAGGCATATATGTGCGCGGCGCCACACGCGGCGACGGCGAA
>PVBE010576310.1_pt1 | contig 28819 bp, 33 predicted proteins | sample 1631181 | NCBI WGS metagenome assembly PVBE01 (sample SAMN08397723, study PRJNA350692) | Marine metagenome, whole genome shotgun sequencing project. | isolation source: water | place: Pacific Ocean | collected 2012-04
ATAATGTCGTTGATAAAGAAGGAAAGCTAATTGGACATGTTTCAGTGAAGAGCCTTAAGAAAATTCGGCGTAGGTATTGGGATAAAAAGAAGATAGGAGCGGTTATGCGAAAGCGAAGGATTCGAGCGTTTGAAGATGATGATATGTTCTCTATTGTTGAGAAAATGACACGAAGTGGTGTCTCTCCGATCCCTGTGGTGGATCCATCAGATACTTCTAAAATAATTGGAACTATTTCACGTTCAGATATTATGTCTCTTTTAATTAAGCCGGAGAAATAGATATGCATATATCCATTGTACTAAAACTTTTTTCTGGGGGAGTATGAATTTTTGAGTAAAGATTGGATGTTAGCTTCAAAATGGATGCATAAGAAGACTGAAATTTCAGATAACATATCAGTGAGAAAAGCTATTGAAATTATGGTGAATCTTGGTATAGGTTCAGTTATCGTATCTTCAAATGATGGGGAACCTGGAATGCTTACTGAACGAGACATATTAATCAAAGTCATAATGAAGGATCTCGATACTCGCAAAACTCTTGTAAAAGATATTGCTTCTAAACCACTTGTAACTATAGATGAAAATCAAACTCTTTGGTCAGCAGCTGAAATTATGTCAAAGAATCATATACGAAGGTTACCAGTAAAAAGTAAAAAAGAGGAAATAATCGGAGTTCTTTCAACTAGAGCAATAAGTGACGCCCTCCCAGTAATAAGTAGGTTCAAGGAAATGCAAGAAATCCTCTCTAATTTAAGAAAAATGAAACATCAAGATTAAAATCAAAAGAAAATTAGGCAATTTCACTGCTTAAACAAATTAGGTAAGTATCTTATAACTAATTTCAAAAATAGATTTAGATGAAGATTGTGAACCGGTTCTCTTTATCGTGACCAGAATTTTATAGATTATAATCATCAAGTTCCTTTGCCCAAGCGAGCATAGGAATCTTTAAAGATCTGGCTTCCTGGAGCTTCTCTCCTAGATTATAATTCTCTTGCTTACTCAACGTTTTCATCTTTTTTAAAGCCGTACTACAGTTATCAACATGGTTTAACAATGGCATAATATTCCACCAGCCTTCAACGATCTTTTCCATTTCGGATAGATGATAGTTAGACAATGTTTCAGCAAGACGAGTACTTGCAATCCTGGCTTCAGTATGCTCATCAATTAAACTATCGATACTTTCACCAAACGAACGTCTGAGCATTGGATATAAAATATCGTCCTCAAACTTCATGTGAGCACCTACAAGACCATTGATTGAGCCGAGTAACTTCATACCAGTTAAGAGTTCCCCCTTCTCAAAACTTTCACCAATATCTAGAAGAGTATTTTTGATATTATTATGTTCATTTTCCAACTCTGCTAATACATCTATAGTCAATATTAGTATATTAAATATGAATAGTTATATGTATTACACAATCAATGATTCATCAGTATTCTTTTCGGTTTGATTGTCTGTAAATTCATTTTTTAATAACTGAAAATAAACAACTTGAAAAAGGATAAAGGTCTTCAGGATTAGATTATATGGTGTTCTGGTTGAAGGAAGAATAATAGATAGTGTAATGATAATGTTTGCACTCGTTTTCAACGGGACTAATGTTGTAGTATTTGTTGACCTCACTCATAGAATCAAACGATTACAATAAGTAGCAAAATACATAATGAATGCAAGGATTGGTTCATTTAGATTACTATGGAATCCACACACACTTATTTTCTGTGTTTTAATCTTCGTGGATACTTCTTCGCTTCCTCATACCTTGTGACAAACCTGAATCATGAATTGGGACTAAACATTAAGATTAATTGACCTCTATAGAATAATGGGGTCGGTGGGATTTGAACCCACGACCACATGGAATTTCGGGAATAATTCCTCCCAAACCACGTATCTTAGACCAAGCTATCCGCATTATTCTTTATTGATGCTCTAGACCACGACCCCAACAGTTGATGTCCTACGCTTTATTTTAAAGATTAATCAAACATCTTTCATTTTTATCCTACTTTTTTTGAAAATGTAAAACAAGTCGCTACACTTGACAAAAAAGATCAGCAATTAATAACAAGTAAAGTTTCTGAACTTATAGGGGTTGTTACTGATTAAAAAAAGTGAAACATAATTATCATAATGATGTGAGTGAGTCGCTTACATCAACTGCACCACGATGCCTAAAACTCTACTAACATAAGCTTATCAGATTTAAGAACATCAGTCATTTTTTTCAGTTGTTAGTTCTTGCATAAGTTTATGCATCATCTTATTCTTTATAATACTTTAAAGTTCACTTGCTCTCCTTTAACCTTGGTTCACTTGTACTAAGCCATACTGGTTTCCCAATTTCGCGGCGAGTCTTAGCAAGATTCACAACTTTTTGTGTTCGATTAAAGTTTTCTTCATACACATGGAAACTTTCAGCTGTATCAACATACTGGCCTACCTCAATTCCAACTCTTTCCGCAATAATCTTCTGCAAATTGATTAAAGCCCACATATTCATAGGAGCTGCTGCATATGCATCTCTGCTTCTCCAGTATGTATGCAATTCCAACCGTCCCTCGATAACTTTGCACCAAATAATCTGGAGACATGGCGGTCCAACATCTGGATGTTCATCATTCCAAACCATCCATGTAACTGCCTGAGCTCTGTTTGAGTAGGGTGAAATCTTCAGTTTCTCAATGATGTACTCTACCTGATCAATAATACCTGTGGTTGATGGTTTGTATTGAAATAACCGGTCATGGTAGGTGTAATCAAAAGCCTTTCCAATAAGGTGATTCTTTTTCCCAAGAATTACATCATCCGAATACTCATTAAAATCTGTCACTCTTCCCCATTCAAGGTGGAAACGAGGCTCCTTCAAAGGTTGCCTAATCACCATCCTTATGGAACACTCCCTTATCTTGTCTTTCTTAGTATCAAATTTGTAAGATTCCTTAAACGAAGTAATTCCTTTATTCCAAAGAATCTCCAGACTTTTTTCCCAAACCTCTGGCAAAACCTCCCCTTCTACAAGGAATTGAGGAAGATAATTATTTGTCATGCTCCCCCCCCTTAATTATTCGAAAGTTATTTCGTTATCGGTCTAACAAACCTATTCTATCATCTATGATAAAAAGGAATTGTTATGAATATTATGTATTTCATTTATCAGATAAAGTTTCTTGGTGCGGGGGGTGGGATTCGAACCCACGAACTCCTGAGAGACGGGATATCTCTTCACCCAACCTTAAGTCTCAGTTGAGACGATCTTAAGTCCCGCGCTTCCACGGCATTCGGCGCCCTCTTTGGCCAGACTCGGCTACCCCCGCTCAGCCCATTAAATGGCTAGATAATATATAACCATTAGAGGCGAAATTAAGATTTTATCTTCTGATTCACATCAAAAATGAGAACTGATTGCGGAAGTTCTATTTGAAGAGTCTCAAGTCGAGGTGGTTTGAAGGAGAGTACGTGTAATAAGACAGATTTACTTTTGTTTTTTCCCTTTAGTGTAATTGGCTTAATATTCCTTCTTTCGATCTTTACTGCTGGATTAAATAGAACATCAAAGTTGTAAGCATACGTTTCTCCCCAAATATCAAATGAATATTCTACTTTGAAGTAGGGTATTGATAATGTTATCATTCTGGAATATCTTGCTGAGTGCACCTTGAAATCATCTATGTAAAATCGATTGTGAAATTCGTCATAAAATGGTTTAACAGAGTAAACATTTGCTCTCTGTTTAGATCTACGCATAATACGATTATATTTATTGAATTCGCAATCTGGAACCCTAGATATATTGTGTTTTATATCAGCATGAATTTTAATAGATCTCTTTACAATGATCTTAAAGTTTGTGTCTATCATTTTCCTTAGGTTCTCGATGAACTGATTTTCAGTACATTCATAGATTGGCATTTTTTAATTACTCTAATTTTCTTAATGCTTTTACTGTCTTTTGTTTTCCATATATTGTAACAATTGGATCTCGAAGATAATCTGCATCTCCTATTTCGTCAGAAACTGAGATGTATTCCTGATTCTTCTTGAATACTCTTTTAATCCAAAACTTTGCATCTGTGATTACAGTTGCAGATGCAACTTCTGAAAATCCCAATTGCGTAATTTCTTTTACTACTGATTCTATTGGAATATACAACGATAAACTCTTTACCTGCAGTTTACCGGGCTTCATTATCATAATCAATTACTCTTTAGCCCTACTATCTAATATCTGTTACAGTTTTCGCATTCATTTTTATAGATGAATGTGATGGCATCCATAAAACTTAATCAATATCTCTTAGAATCTAAAGCTAGTGGGCTCGTAGCGCAGCATGGATAGCGCGGCAGTTAATTTATTAGTTGAACCTCCTATGCATGCCGACGACAGCTGTAGAAGATCGAAATTGATTTTCGGCTAAAGGTCGAGGGTTCAAATCCCTCCGAGCCCGCTTTAGAATATTTTTCCATCTCAAACTGAGACATTATCAATATTTAATCATTAAAGATGAGATATAGTATTGTGGAATAAGAAGTTAATTATGGACAAATAAACATCTAATACTCAAAAATTAGCATTATTTGTAGAATAATATAATGATAAACTGAACACAGTATTAATATAGTCATTATTAATGTATGCAAAACTTAGATGTCTGAAATTTCAGATCTTAAAACCAAACAAGCTTTCATTTGTGAAGATTGTGAATATGTTCTTCCTATTGGACCTATTTGGTTTTGCCCTGACTGTTTATCTAATTTATGTAATGAATGTTCAAACATCCATAAATGTATAATTAAATAAGAAATTATCAATTATCATGCATTCTATTGGATCAGTGTTAAAATTCATGATCTAATCCCTTATGATATCTTCTCTAAATTTAATGTTTCATAAATACCTGTATACCAGGATATTCTGAAGAATCTCCTAAGATCTCTTCTATACGAAATAATCGGTTATATTTTGCAGTTCTTTCACTTCGAGCTGGAGCACCAGTTTTAATCTGACCTGTTCCTAAAGCTACTGAAAGATCTGCTATTGTAGTGTCTTCAGTCTCACCAGATCTATGACTAACAACTACATTATAATTGTTCTTTATGCAGAGATCTGCTGCAATCCTAGATTCCGTTAGAGTTCCTATCTGATTCAATTTCAATAGAAAGGCGTTTGCAGCACCTTGTCTCATTCCCTTTTTCAATCTTCTGACATTAGTTACGAATATGTCATCCCCAACTATCTGAGTTTTTCTTCCTATTTTCTTTGTAATATCTGCCAAACCAACAAAGTCTTCTTCCTGTAGTGGATCTTCTATTGACTTTATTGAATACCTTTCCACCAATTCACAATAATAATCAATCAATCTTTCCTGACTAAGATTTTGGCCATCAATCAAGTAGGTTTTCTTTTCCTTATTATAGAACTCGCTTGCTGCTGCATCTAATGCAAGAACTAAATCTTCTCCAATACTGTATCCAGCCACTTGAATAGCTTCAGATAATGCATCTAAAGCATCTACTACTTTCTTTAATGGTGGGGCGAAACCTCCTTCATCCCCAACATTTACAGCACCTTTCCCAAACCTTTCTGTAAGTACTTTCCTTAAACAATGATAGACTTCTGCACCAATTCTAACAGCTTCACTGAACTTATTTGTACCCACTGGAATAATTAAAAATTCTTGAATACTCAAATCATTTCCAGCATGCTTACCTCCATTTAATACATTCATCATTGGTACCGGCATAATTCGGCAGTTTTCACCACCAAGATACTGAAAGAGATGCATGTTTAATCCATTAGATGCTGCTTTTGCGGTAGCAAGAGATACACCTAATATTGCATTTGCTCCAAGAATTGCTTTGTTAGCAGTTCCATCCAGATCTATCATGCATTTATCGATCTCTTCTTGGTTTCTTGCGTCAATTCCCGTTATTTTTGGTGCAATGATGTTAGTGATATTTCTAATTACATTCCGAACTCCTTTTCCAGAATATCTTAAAACATCGCCATCCCGAAGCTCAATAGCTTCATGTGTACCTGTTGAGGCTCCTGAAGGTATAGCAGCTCGTCCCATGCTGCAATCTGTGAATACATCTACTTCGATTGTAGGATTCCCTCTTGAATCAAGAATTTCTCTAGCAACTAATTTCTGTATCTTCATATCACTAGTTTTTGACACTTCACTCGCCATTATTCTTGATAAGTATGATATAAACTAAACTTGGCATCCTAAATAATTGACAATAAAAGTCGATAATGAAAGTGTTCTCTCTGCTATATAGACTATTCAAAGATGAATATAAAAGAAGCAGTTTTTCATTCAATTGATCTGTATACACTTGTTGCGAACCGTATAAATTAGGAACAAGCAGTGATGCAGGTAACTCATATTCTTTCTCTAAAAAAATTGTAGGTCTTTTCTTTGATCTAGCAATTATGGTTTTTAATGGGTTATCTATTAATTAACTGCTTTATAAATACCAGAAAGGGTATGACTTCAACTCTACCAATAATCATTTCTAATGCAAGTATCACTTTTAGAGGTTCAGGGAGGCCAATTTCAGTGATTCCTGTGGTCAATCCTGCTGTTCCGAAGGCAGCGGTAATCTCAAATATCGAATCTAGAAAATTGTACCCATAAAATGTAAATATTATCGAGCTAGCAAATATTGAAAATATTCCTAGACTTAAGAGAATAAATGCTGTCAGCACATCTTTCTCAAACAAAGCCTTGTTTCCCAATTTCAATGGAGTAATCGCTTTGGCTGGGAGCGATACTTTTCTGATTGCCCAAGGAATCGCTTTTAATGTAATTATGAATCTTACAATTTTTAACCCACCTGCAGTTGAAAAGGCGCTTCCTCCCACTAACATTATTAGTATTATTATGCTCTTTAGAGTAGCAGTAGTTTCTCCAATATTCATGAATTGAAAACCGGTTGTTGTAATTGCTGAGATAATGTGAAACGGAATATCCACTAATGATCTTTCAAATGATAAAAAGATGAAACCTAATAAGCCAGCGATAAAAATTATATATAATATGTAAAATTTATATTCAAATGAGAAAATCTTCCTTAATTCACGACTCCACAAATTATTGTGAATTGAGAAGCTAGTAGCACCAAAAATCATCATTACTGTGATTATTCCGATTGTCGTAGGCGTCATAATTGTCGATAGATCGTTGATGGGTAAGAAGCCAGCTGTAGAAATCCCTGAAAACACTAGATTTATTGATGTGAAAAGATCTATTCCCCCAAAGTATAGAAGAACAGTGAATAATATCGTATAAACGGAGTATATTGTAATTATCCTCCAGAAAGTCCCTCTAAAACTCGACTTGATCTTTCCAAATCCACTCAGCTCACCTACCACTCTTGTACTTTCAGATGGAGATCCCAAGAAGAGTACCATCAAATAGACAATTCCAATTCCGCCTATCCACTGAGATAATCCCCTGAAAAATATGATTGACTTTGGGAGTATCTCAACATCTCCTATAATTGTCAAACCAGTAGTAGTGAAACCGGACATACTTTCGAAGAAACCATTTATGAATAATCTGTCAATGCTCATTTCACCAAATATGGAATCTCCGAGATATACATATGGAATAGCACCTATTATTCCAAGAAAGAGAAAAGTTGAAATCATAAGTGTGCAAATAGACTCAAACTGCATTTCACCTTCAGCTGAGAAGCTTGTGAAAAAGAAGCCTACAAAGAATGAAGCAAATGCAGAAAGAACTAAGGCGGTTAAAGCTTGATTTTCTCCATATAATAGTGCAACAATTACGGGAGTCAATAGGGCTATTCCATTCATCTGTAAGATGAGCCCTAAATTATGAAGTGTTCCAGAAAACCTCTCTGTCAATGAGATTCGCCGCGCAGACTCCTGAAGATATTCTCTGTATCCTCAATAGGCGCAACAACGAAGATAGTATCACTTTCTGCTATTGTGATGTCTCCATTTGGAATGATAAGTTCTCCACTACGTTCGATAGCGAATATATTTTGTTTTAATTTTAGATCACCATATTTTTTCCCAAGAATTGGTGATTTTTTTCCCAATAGGATTCCTGAAATCTGCGCCTTTTCACCACATATGGTTGTAATACTGTTTAATCTTTCATTTGAAACTACAGCCTTTTGTATTGTCATAACGGTGTTCACAGTAATATTTATTGGTATTACATCCATATCAAGATAAAATTCGTAATTTTCAGGATCTGTTACTCTGGCAATAATTTTTGTAACATCGAATTTTTTAGCAATCCTGCAAGCAAAGAGGTTAACCTTATCATCAGAAGATACTGTAATAAAGGCATCTGCCCTCTCTATTTCGGCATCTATTAGAGCTTTCTGATCAGTTCCATCTTCGTTTAAGACTAACACATCTAATTCAACAGATAGCCTTTGAGCTACTTCTGTATCTATTTCTAATATAGTAACATCATGTTTGTCTTCCATAAACAATCTTGCAAGTCTCTCTCCGACCTGCCCACCTCCAAGTATTATGATGTACATCTACTATCCCTTGAATATTGAATTCTTGGGTATCTTAAGAGTATTTTATAAGCCTTAGCATGCATTAATCTTTTTTTGAATATGATTTCCCATATATTTGGTTTGATACATATCCTATTCTGACTAAGAAAAGACTTAAGTTTGGTGTTTACACTTGTTTACTGAATAATGTGTATTTTATCGTTAACTTAACGTATAATTGAAGTCGGTCCATCAATTGATTCTAAATATATCGGTTCATCTGAATTTTCGGTTTTAGGTGTAACCCTTTGTGTTTTGTCAATAAGATTCTGTGCCCGCTTGATAAGTGAATTTTGTTGATTCGTCCAAATTCCATAAAGTTTGCCGCAAGTTGAACATCTCACACCTTTATCCGTATAGTACAATACATCTCCTCCACAGGCGCAAGGGCCAAAAACTCCTTTAGTGTGAATGCTTTCTATAAGACGTATAGTTTTTTGCCTCATTTCAATCATTAATAATATAACATATGTTATATATAAATATTCACATTAATTATCCATTAAAACAAGAATAAATTTATTTATTAGTTTTAGATAGGTTTAGCAGGTGTTGAATAAGTTGACTAATGGGGTAACATGTTTTTCACATGCGAAAGATGTTGATGGACTTTCTTCAGCTTCTATAGTAAGAATGGCAACTGGTGCTTCGGTGGTTCTAGTAGATTATAACAATATTGTGGATAAATTAGGTTCTTTGAATGAGGCAAAAGAAGTTTACATCTGTGATATTGGACTGAATAGGACTCTTGCAGTACCTTTTCTTAATGAGATAAAGAGGATCACTGGTTTTGCATCTGTTCATTTTATCGACCATCATCCTTTAGATGAGAAATTGTCCAAGCAGCTGATTGATTTGGGTGTTGATTTGTATCATTCTTTAGAGGAGTCTTGTTCAGTTCTAGCTTACACTAAGCTCAGCGAACATTTGAAGGATGGGGCTCATATACTTGCATCCTACGGAGCGGTAACAGATTATATGGATGATGGACCTTCCGCGAAAAAGTTGATTTCACGTTTTGACAGACAATTTATTCTTTTAGAATCTACTTTACTTACATATGCTCTTCTTGGGTCTGGTGATGATCTGTCTTTCAGAAGTAATATTGTAGAAGAACTTTCTGAATTGAAATTTCCTCATGAAATACATGATATCTTGAAATATTCTCATCAAGGATTGAAAAAAATATCGAGTCTGATGATTGAGGTAGCAGAAAAAGGCATTAAACGTAATTGGATAGCTATTATGGAAGCCAAAGAAGCTTCCGCTGGAATCCTAGCGAATCTTCTGATAGGTGCATTCGACACTCCTATTGGGGTTTCTTATCGTTTATTAAAAGATCAAGATTTATGTGAAGTCTCCATAAGAGGATCTTATGATTCTAAATTTAATTTAGGTAAGATAGTGACTCAAATTACAGAAATGACTGGAGGCATAGGTGGGGGACATAAGAAAGCTGCTGGTGCAAGAATTCCTAGCAAATCTTTGAATGAATTCCTCGATATGATTGAGTTTAAGCTAGATATGGCATTTGCTCCCTCTCGTAAAGGGTCAGCACGTTTTTGTTAATCAGGAGGCGGAGGAATATAGTTCTCCTTCATGAGTGTTTGAACCATATTTCTGCTTCTTGTTATGGCTTTTTGGCTCATATCTTGTAATTCTGCTCTACTTCTCTTTACTTGTGCTAACCCTTGTCCGATAGCTTTCATCCCAACCACAACAGCTTCTCTAATGAACACTTCCCATTCATCCATAGACGGAACGATATATTTTTCACTCAAACCTTTATCTTCTGCCACTTTAGCTATCTCAAATGCTGCAGCCAAACACATCTCATTAGTTATCTTTGTTGCTCTAACATCCAAAACTCCTCGAAAAATTCCAGGGAAGCCAAGTGAATTGTTTAGCTGATTAGAAAAGTCAGAGCGACCTGTTGCAACAATTTTAGCACCAGCATCTAAGGCATCCCAAGGCCATATTTCTGGAAGTGGATTAGCGCAGGCAAATACTATTGAGTTATCCTGCATACTTGTAACCCATTCTTTCTTTATTGTTCCAGGAACTGATTTTGACATTGCAATACATATATCGGTACTCTTAATTGCTTCAGCAGCACCACCTTGCAGATCTTCTGAATTGGTCTTTAGGCATATTTCCCATTTTTTCTGATCATTCATTAAATCTTCTCTGTGGTGGCTAAGTATTCCTTTACTATCCACCATAACAATATTTTTTGGATTTACACCAGTGAACATTAACAAATTGGCTATCTTCAAATTAGCAGCTCCACTCCCAATCATTGATATTTTAACTTCATTGATTTTTTTCCCCACAATCTTCAACGCATTGACAGTACCTGATATAACCACTGTAGCTGTTCCTTGTTGGTCATCATGCCAGACAGGGATTTTGGATTCCTCTTCAAGACGATCAAGAATGTAGAAACACTTCGGTTTCTCTATATCTTCTAGATTTATTCCGCCAAAAGATGGATTTATCCATTTACAAAAATTAATTATTTCTTCTGCGTGTGTGGTGCTTACCGAGAGTGGGATTGCATCTACGCCTCCAAGATATTTGAATAATAATGCTTTTCCTTCCATGACCGGTAAGCCAGCTTCTGGTCCTATATTGCCTAAACCAAGAATTCTTGTTCCATCATTTACTATAGCTATAATGTTTCCTTTGTTAGTATAATCAAAAACTTTCTCTGGATATTGCCTTATAGCTTTGCAAACCTCTGCAACACCAGGAGTGTACCAAATCGCAAAATCATCGAAAGATCGCACTACACATTTTGGAATAGTTTCCATCTTTCCAAAGTATTGGTGATGATATTTTTCGGATAATCTGTTTGGTTCATCTGCCTTTCTTAATAACTCCTCTTTTCTCCCCATTGTGATATCAACTAGTATCTCTGCTATACACTATTGAAATACTTTAGTAAACAGAAATTATGATGTAGCAGATATATCTTCTACCTATTAAGAGAAAATAATTAGACTTATCAATAAAGATTTATCCAGAATTAAACTATTGAATTGTAAAGATCCAACGAATAAAGATATTAGATTGCTAAAGTATAATGCCTAATCCCTGAAAGTTGAACTAAAGCAATATCAAAAGACTATGGAATTATTTTTTGGAAAGAAATCAATTTAGCCAATTATTAAGCAATCTTAATTATGACGAGGTAGTTTACAATACTTCCTAACCTTAAGAAATTGTATTCTGTTTGATAAAATTTTTTACATCTTTTCTAAAACAGATTTGCAAAAACTATATATTTGGCTGATAAACGAGGTTAACAAGTGAGTAAAATGAGGGATTATCTTCATCGAAGTTGCTTTCTTCACCTCTAGAACTAACTCTAATTTTCAAAAATTTTTGTGTAAACTCATTTATTGTGAGAAAAACTTTTACAGATGAAGAATCACTAACATTTAACATCAAAAGGATGGAAAATCTATGGCAATAATCAAATTCGCAATCCCTAAAGGTTCATTGGGAGAACCTACTTTTGAATTTCTAGCACAAGCTGGCTATACTATTTCAAGTGGGAAAAGATCTTACAGACCTAAGATAAATGACGCTGAAATAGCTATAAAAATGCTTAGACCCCAGGAGATACCTGTCTATGTTTCTGAAGGGATAGAAGATATTGCTATAACTGGAGAAGATTGGATTACTGAAACCAAGGCAAACGTTGAGATTCTTACATCTTTAGAATATGGGCGAGTAAAACTTGTTGCTGGTGCACCAAAAGATTTACCTGCAGATTCACTTTCAGAGGTATTGGAGGTTCTATGGTCACAAAACCGTAACATTAGAATCTCTACTGAATATCTTAAGATTTGTTCTGATTGGGTAAAATCAAATCCAGTTTACAAGAAAAAATATGGAGATAATGATCCAATGATTATTACTCCGTGGTGGAAGATTGGTGACAATCCAAAAGTAAGTATTTTCTTATCATTTGGTGCAACTGAGGCAAAAACCCCTGAAGTAGCTGATATCATAATGGATGTTACAGAAACAGGATCAACCCTTTCAGCCAACAATATTAAGATTATAGAAACTGTTATGGAGTCTTGTGCTGTTCTTATCGCTAATAAAGATGCGTTAGCTGATCCAATAAAGAGAGAGAAAATTTACGATGTTCTAGCATTGTTTCGAGGGGTAGTAAGTGGCCGGAAAAATTTGCACATATTTGTAAATGTAAAGAAAGAAAATCTCCAGAAACTTCTTTTAATGCTTCCTGCTTTGAAGAATCCCACAGTTAGTCCTCTTTCTGATGAAAATTGGTTATCGATAAATACTGTAGTGGATAAGCAGAGATTTCTTAAACTCCTCCCTAGTCTTAGAAAGTTCGCTCAAGGATTAGTCGTACATGAACCTCGGCAGATTCTCTCACTGGACGAATTACCTAAGGGTGTGGACAGTGAGGAATAAGAAACAGATACGTATCTTTGACTTCAAAGATGTAGGGATTAAAGAAGATCTTCCTGACCTCAGATCCAGAGAAGCTATTCCATCTGAAGTAGATGGAATCTCCAGAAGAATCATAAATGATGTGAAAAAGAGAGGAGATAAAGCGTTATTTGATTATACGATGAAATTGGATTATGTACAACTGACTAAAGATACTTTGAAAATTTCAGACGACGAAATTAGAGAAGCATACCTCAACGTCTCTAGAAAGCAGATATCAGCTATAAATTTCACCAAACGCAGAATCGAAAGATTTGAGAAAACTATTAACAAGAATACAAAATCTCAAGGTATACAAGAGCAAGGATTCAAAATAAATCAGCGCATAATACCAATAGAGCAAGTAGGATGTTATGTCCCTGGCGGAGATGCTGTTTACGTAAGCTCTTTGCTAATGACTGTCTTACCTGCGAAGGTTGCAGGTGTTAATCGGATAGTCGTAACCTCACCCCCATCAAAAAATGGCACGATATCCCCATTCCTAATCGTTGCAGCTGATATCTGTGGAGTAGATGAAATCTACAAAATAGGTGGTGCTCAAGCAATAGCTGCTTTAGCATATGGAACAGAAAGTTTGAAGCCAGTTGATAAAATAGTGGGGCCAGGGAACATCTATGTTACAGCTGCCAAGCTTATTGTATCTAGTGTAGTAGGAATTGATCTTCCTGCAGGTCCAAGTGAGCTTCTAATACTTGCAGATGAATCGGCCAATGCCAATTTTGTGGCGAGAGACCTGATTTCACAGGCCGAGCACCGACAGGATAGTATAGCTGGACTGGTATCAAATTCACCAAATCTTGTTCGAAAGGTTACAAAACTTTTGAATGGATATATGAGTCGATTAAATCGAAGTGATATTGTTTCTGACTCTCTTTTTACAAACGGTTTCATCGTACTTTGTAAAGGCAGAGATCAAATGGTTGAATTCGCAAACATCTTCGCAGCTGAGCATCTTGAAGTTATTACTATTGATCCTGAGAACATCGCAAACGAAATTACATCAGCGGGACTAATTCTTCTAGGCCCTTACTCACCATCAGCAGCAACTGACTATTGTGTTGGGACAAATCATGTCCTCCCTACCGGAAGATTTGCTCGTGCAAGTTCAGGTCTCTCATCCTTGGATTTCGTTAAACAAGTGAATGTAGTAAAATGCTCAAAGAATGGTCTCAACATTTTACGTAAGACGATATCAGTTTTTGCTTTATCTGAGGGATTAGCAAATCACTCATCCGCTGTAGAGGAAAGATTCAGAGATGATGCTAGGTGACACTAGATAATTATTTGCATCTAGATATGGATGGGAAAGAAGCCTATATACGTAAAGATAGTATAGATCCACTAAGAGAAGTAACAACTGTATTATTCGACTGTGATGGGGTTTTGATAGATGCTCGTGAATCATACAATCGTTCAATAAGCAGAACAATTTCCCATCTATCCAGGGAGATACTAAAAACACATTTACCTGAAGATGAGATAACAGATAAAGTGATTCATGGCTTCAGGAAGAGTGGTGGATTTAACAATGATTGGGACACAACCTATGTCATACTTCTTTACCTATTTACAAAGATTCCAAAAAATGTTGTTGATATCTATAGTAAATTTTCTAATCAAGTAGACAACCAGAGAGGTGCGTATAAGCGCGTTTCAGAAGCTAAAAAGATGCTCTCTGGAGTAAAAGTTTCAAATAAATCCTTTTTGAACATATCAAAAAATCTCCTAAAGCTATCTGAAAAGGCGGATAGTAGAGGTATTGTCTCGATATTAGAAGTTCTTCCAAAGATAACTGATGAAAGAGCGTTAGCAGGATTCAAAAAAGTTATGTCCTATCCGGATAAAGTAGGCATAAGTACGATAACGACGCTCTTTGAAGAATTCTTTCTGGGTTCAGATCTTTTTTCAGAAAAGTATGGATTTCCATCTGAATTTTTAGATAAGTTCCCAGGACTTGTATCCCGTGAAGTTCCTATTGTAATTGAAGATACTATGGATCTTCTAGCAGAAATATTTGGAATATCCAATTTTGGGATTGTTTCAGGCAGATCTCTGCTTACAGCAGAATTTACTTTGGGAAGTCTTTTAAATCGTTTCAATACTGATTTGACTTTATTCATTGATGATGAAATATCTTCAGCTTATAATAGGGGTGATACAGAAAAGTTAGTGGAACTCCGCAAGCCACACCCATATATTCTATTGAAGGTGGAAAAGAATACATTGCAGTCTGGACGGATTCTATATATTGGTGATTCTATGGAGGACCTTATTATGGTTGAACAATCAAATCACTTTATGGATAGATTTATCGCAGCTGGTGTTTATGGATATTCTCACAATCCTAAGGAGCTTGTGAAGATGTTTACAGAGAGTGGGGCCTACCTGATAGTTGAGTCTGTAAATGATATTCCTATACTTTTCGAAAAAATAATGAGTGAAAAACTTTGAGATCATCTAAGACCAAACGGAAGACATTAGAAACATCAATCAAAATTAAAGTTGTCATTGATGGTGAAGGAATCTGTGAAGTTGATACAGGAATAAGATACTTGAACCACATGATAAACACACTCTCAAAGCACAGTCTAATAGACCTGAAAATAAAAGCTAAAGGTGATCTTCAGCATCACATAGTAGAAGATGTCGCTTTAGCCCTTGGTGATACTATATCAAAGGCTTTAGACAAAAGAGAGCGCATCAACAGATTTGGAAATGCTATTGTCCCTATGGACGGTTCACTTGCATCGGTAAGTCTAGATCTTGTAAAACGGCCGTACAGCAGAATCTATCTTAACATAGAACATGAAATAGTAGAAGACATGGTCAGAGAAGATATTCAACACTTCCTGCAATCATTCATACAATCTTTAGAAGCAACTGTACACATTAATGTAGAATATGGTGAAGATGACCATCACAAAGTAGAAGCAGCTTTCAAAGCTTTAGCTTTATCACTTCGGCAAGCTGTAATGCTGGATATCCGAAGAAAAGCTTCACCAAGCGCAAAAGGTGTAATGTAAGTGCCTAAGATAGGCATACTTGACTATGGAGCAGGGAATCTTTTCAGTTTAAAATGTGGATTGAAAAAAGGAGGTGCAGACGTAGAAATAAATGAGAGTTTCTCCAGAAAGCAGGATTTGGATGGAGTAATTTTACCAGGAGTTGGAAACTTTGGATCTGCAGTAAATGCTTTGGAATCTTATAGAGAAGATCTCATTGAGGCTGTCAATGCAGGTCTACCATTTCTAGGCATATGTTTGGGTGTTCAAATGATTTTTCAAGAAAGTGAAGAAGATAAGGGTTGTGGATTAGCATTTCTTGAAGGGAGTACAGTTAAACTCCCATTATCCGTAAAGTCACCTCATATGGGATGGAATACTCTTGAAATTCTTAGAAGCGTGAAGTTTCTTGATGGTATAGATGATAGAATCTGGGTCTACTTCGTTCACTCATATTACCCAAAGTTTAATGATGGTACTGCACTCGCAGCTACTACCAATTATGGTGTCAAGATTCCTGCTGTTGTTGCTAAAAGAAACATATTTGGCACACAATTTCATCCAGAGAAGTCTGGTTCTGCCGGATTAAGAATATTGAGAAACTTTATAGATATTTGTAGTCGATGATCATCTTGAGGCTGATTCCATCAATCGATATTTATGGTGGCAATGTTGTTCGATTTGTTAAAGGTAATCCTGAGACTTCAATAATATATAGCGATAACCCTGTGAATATCGCTAAAAAATGGATTAGCCAAGGAGCTGATGCTATACATGTCGTAGATTTAGACTCCGCAATAGGGACAGATGTAGATAATCGAGATTACATTAGAAATATTGTGGATGAATCAGAGATACCTATCCAAGTTGGTGGTGGAATTAGAAATTTCAAATATGCATCTTCACTTTTTGAATATGGTGTGGACCACCTCATTTTAGGTACTTTGGCGTTTAGGCATCCTCCTACAATAAAGAAATTGATCAAAACCTTTGGAAGCAAAAAAATTATTGTTGCCTTAGATTACTTGGATGGTTCAGTTGTAGTTAAAGGATGGACAACATCTACTGGTGTATCTTTGGAGAATGCGATTACAAAGTTTCAAAATATTGGTGTAAATAACTTCTTGTTGACTTCTGTTGAACGAGACGGAACATTAGTAGGTCCTGATTATCAGACCCTGAGAAATATTCAGAAAAAATTCAGAATAAAGTTTCTTGCTAGTGGAGGTATACGTAGTGTACATGATCTTCTCCACTTGAAAGAAATTGGAGTATATGGTACCATAATAGGTAAAGCCCTCTATGAGAAAAAAATCAATCTGAAATACGCTGTATCCGCAATTCGGAGAGTATAAAGTTGGCTCTTGCTAAACGAATAATCCCATGTCTTGATGTGGATCATGGAAAAGTGGTGAAGGGTGTACATTTCCGTAACTTGAGAGATGCTGGTCTTCCTGCTGATTTAGCTAAGAGGTACTGTGAAGAAGGTGCTGACGAACTTGTTTTTCTTGATATTACTGCATCTCCGGAGAAACGGAAAATACTTGAGAAGCTTGTTCGCGAAGTGGCTCTAGTTCTGGATATTCCTTTCACTGTTGGTGGAGGGATAAGTGCATTAGATGATGGTAGATTAGTTCTTCAAAATGGAGCTGATAAAGTCGCAGTGAACACTGCTGCGGTAAAAAATCCTGATCTTGTTAGTAGATTGGCGGATAAATTTGGACAGCAGTGTGTTGTAGTTGCCATAGATGCTAAACGTAGATTTGATTCACTAGATGGAAAGATAACTGTAAATGATGGGGGAAAACGTTTCTGGTTTGAAGTCTACACGTATGGTGGCTCAAATCCTGTAGGTCTTGATGCCATAGAATGGGCTCATCAAGTTGACAAATTGGGTGCCGGTGAGATTCTTTTAACTTCAATTGATAAAGATGGAACAAAAAACGGATATGACTTGCCACTAACAAGAACTATTTCAGAGAGTGTTTCCATTCCAGTAATAGCGAGTGGGGGCTGTGGGAACCTTGAACATATGCTAGAAGTCTTCCAAAAAGGGGCTGCGGACGCTGCACTAGCAGCATCTATTTTTCATTTTGATACATATTCAATCGAAAAAGTGAAGAGGTACCTATATGAGAATGGTGTGACGGTGAGACTATGAAGAAGATAGATATTGATTCAATAGATTTCAAGAAGGGGAATGGTTTGGTACCGATAGTGGTTCAGGACTCAAAAACACGAGATGTCTTAATGTTGGCATATGCTAATAAAAAAGCTATTGAGCAAACTATTGAGACAGGTTATGCCCACTACTGGAGCCGTTCTAGGAAAGCTCTATGGAAAAAGGGTGAAACCTCGCGACATCTTCAGAAGGTGGATGATGTGTTCGTTGATTGCGATCAAGATACTCTTCTTTACTTGGTTAAGCAGACTGGTGTGGCCTGCCATACTGGTGAAATAACCTGTTTTCATAACCGGCTTATGCCGTAAGATTATTCTTGTACTTCTAGGGTTCCATATCTACCGATATTAAGCCTAACTTCTCCTTGGAAGCTGTTTGTATAACCGCTCTCTATCTTTACTTTAGAACCAACGTTAACTTGGTCTATTTGTTCATTCCATAGAGATAGCTTTGTTGAACCTGTCTCGTCATTCAAGATTGCATCTGCCACTTTTGCTTGACCGCCTGCCCTAAGATTCACTTCTCTCGTTTCAGATATTTCAGTTACCTCACCTTCAATATCTACTTTGCGCATTCCATCTCTAAGATCACTTATTTTCAAATAGTTTTGACCTCTTAACCCTCAGTGTAAACTATCCAATATATAACTTATACAGAAATATCTTATTAAATTCTAAGTATCATATAAATTCTGCATTGGTGGAGTAAAGTGCTATGGACATTTTTGGATATGATGTTATTCTAATAGTTCAAATTCTGATTGTTATGGTTAGTAGTTATCTTGTTGGAAAAGTTGCTGCAAGATTGCTAGTACGACTTTTTGATAAGACCCCCTTTCCTGAGAATATCGAGCAAAGTATAGTCAAGGCCTCAAAGAATATTGTTTATGTTATGGGGATTCTAATAATCATTACATTAGTTGGTTTCGATGTTACCTCAGTTATTGTTGGATTAGGCGCATTAAGTATAGCTATAGGTTTCGCTATGAAGGATATAATTCAGAACCTGGTTTCTGGAATCTTGGTACAATTAGATAAGCCATTCGAAAAAGGTGATACCATAGAGGTTCAGAGTTTTGTTGGTATGGTAATGAGGATGCGTGTTAGAACAACAGTGCTTCAAACTGAAAAAGGAGAACTGGTGCACATTCCAAACTCCGTTTTTGCTACAAAACCAGTTGTAAACAAGAATCTTAGTAAAACAGCTTCTGGATCCACTTGAGAATTATTAATTAACACTTGGTTCCACAATAGGTTTGTCTGATTAATGCTTCAAATAACTGTACAAACTTTAGTAACAGCGTTTCTAGCCTTCATTTTTCCCTTTATTGTAATCATAATACTCACGCCTCTACTTATAAAGACACTTTCAAAGCGTGGCAATCTTGTACATGACTACCATAAACCAAACAAGCCCCTCGTCCCTGCACCTGGAGGCCCTGCAATATTCATCTCTCTCATCCTTGGTGAATCTATTGTTTATCTCTTAACTGGTGCTAATGGTGCATTAGCGCTGATTCTTGTAACAACTATTGCAGGCGTCATCGGTATATTAGATGATGTTTACACCTTGAGTGGTGTATTAAAACCTACTCTCCTGATTATTGCCTCTTTTCCAATTCTTATCCTTGGCACATACGATTTTCATATGGAATTTCCCTTATTTGGAGAAGTTAGACTATCTATTATTTACCCAATTCTAGTATTACTAGCTATATCAGTTACAGCAAACACTGTCAACACAATAGATGTTTTAAATGGTGCAGTTAGTGGTTTTATCACCATTAGTTCTATCCCACTTATCCTTGCATTGGCTTTCAAAGGATCTATAGATACACTTCTGATGGTGCTACCCCTACTGTCGGTTGCTCTTGGATTCTTCATATTTCATAGGTTTCCATCCAAGATATTCCCTGGTGACTCAGGTAGCCTAAGTCTAGGAGCCGTTTATGGAGCTATTGTAATAGTTGGAGGGATCGAGATTATCGGTATAGTGGCACTTTTACCCGCTATTCTGAACTCATTTTTCTTCCTTTCAAGTGTCAAACGACTGGTAGAAGGTAGAACTATAAAATTGCGGCCCACTAATGTTCTTAGTGAGAATAGATTAGAAGCTTCAAGGAACGGTTCCGCTCCGATAACTCTTGTTAGGCTTATCCTCGCAGACGGTCCCCTGGTAGAGAAAGAAGTAGTTCAAAACATCTTTAAGCTGTCAGCATTTTCATCTTTTCTAGCTATTATAACTGCCATACTGATTTGGGTGATTTGAATTGTCTTCACGTATCCTACCTCTACTACTTTTGATTGCTACTGTATGGGTTATGATCTTTGTTGGCTTGGCTGGTATTTTCTTGTTTGTGGTTCCTCTCCCTGATATCTCTCCAGATCCTACTGGAAGAGTTGTTAAATCCGCCATTCAAGTTGTCATCTCTGGGATATTTGTTATTCTTTGGCTTTATGGTATGTGGCAGCTGAGGAATTTCTATGTGCGGAGAAAAATTCTTTCTATCCCCAAGGATTAGTCTCTTACTTTAGTTTCTTCTCCCAAGTACACTTCTTCTTCTCATACTCTGATCTACTGTAAGCAGCTTTAGCAGGATGCCCCATTACTACCGTTTCAGGAGGAATATCTTTCGTTACAACCGCCCCCATACACACTACACTGTTATTACCTATTGTACATCCACTTCCAATTACAGACTTGGCTCCAATAATAACTCCATCTCCGATATTCACTCCTTCAAGCCTTTTGTTGAGTGGGTACCTATCATTGATAAGTACCGCTGCCGGACCTATGAAAACATCTTTACCAATATTAGACAAAGGCGCAATATAAGCTAACCCTGCTATTCGGGTGTTTGCACCAACAACTGTCTTGTAGTCCACATGAGCTAGTGCACCTATAGAAACATTATCCCCAATTTCAGCGTAGTCACCAACATATGCATAATGCCAGATTTTCACATTCGTTCCTCTCTTGACTTTTTTTCCAATATAATATGTTACATTATCTTCTCTTCGATTCATATGATCATTTTCACCTCGTTGATATTTTAATTTATAACGTGACCTTAAAGATCCAAGTAGATCTGGGAGCCTGTTTTAATTGAGACAAGTGCTGCTTCTGCTATCTTAGTTGTATTCAAGGCATCTCGACCAGTGACTAATGGTTGATAATCTCTATTAATGCATTCAAGAAAACTTTCTAACTCATTCTTTAATGGTTCCTGCCAATTACGTCTAGGGCTGTGGGTTCCTTCGTTATCGTCTATCGTTATGCTTTGTTTAACAAAATCTATTGTGACTATTCCTTCTGTACAGACAGCATTAAGTTGTCTAACTCTCTTTGGGGTCACCCAATTAGATGTAATGAATGCGGTTTTTTGTTCTTTGAATCCTAGAATAATGGCAGCAAAGTCTTCATTTTGACTTACTACTTTACCGGCTCTTGCGAAGACTACTTTGGGTTCAGACTCAAATAACCAGCGTGCAGTATCGATATCATGAACTGAAGTATCAGCAATTATCCCAATGTCTTTAATTCGAGTTGGCCACTTGTTCTCTCGATGAAACTCTAGTAAAAGAGGGTCACCGAGCTTGCCACTCCTTAACATACTCTTTAGCTCCGTGACAGCTGGATTGAATCGCTCTATGTACCCAGCTGAAAGCTTCACTTTCTTATTATCAGCTTGTTCAACGAGTTTTTCTCCCTCTTTGGCTGATGATGTAAGAGGTTTCTCTACAAAAGTGTGTAACCCAAGTGAAATCGTCTTTTCAGCAATTTCATAGTGAGTTGAAGTTGGGGTACAAATGGTTACACCATCGAGATTTTCTTCGTTTAGGAGTTTTTCGACTGAATTATACCCTTTCACATTATACTCTTTTTTGAACTTCGATACTCTTGATATATCAACATCGCAGAATGCAACTAATGCTCCAAGTTCATGCAGGACCCTTAGATGATTCTTGCCCCATCCTCCTGTTCCTATAACCGCTATTCTCACCATTTAGATCATCTGTATTGATCCACAAGTAAATCAGCCTTTAAAACAACTGTTTCTGATGTTTCATCATCAAGGTTGAAGACCTTTGAAGCATATTTCTGATCCTCCTCAGAGCAAATAACAACAATATCCGTCTTATTGATACCTGGTATAGTCATTGTGAACCCCCTACCCGTCTGTGCAGTGTATTCACCACGATTTAGAATATTTACATCACTAATATAATCATGCAGCCTCTCTTTAATACTGTTTAATATTGCCAATCTCTCTCCTCTCATTTCGTACTTATCTACTGACCAAGCTAGAGTTACTTTGGTTTTACTTGCCTTCAACTCATTCTGTTTCATCACATTTCTGATCTCATCAACAACATACTTTACATATCCGTCTATACTCTTTAAAACTCCTGTTGTAAGATATAATAATGGGTCTCCAGTATCCAAAGTTCCTACAACGAATTTTAAATCAAAGAGATTTTCGGTAATCTTATCCAGATACTCTGATTCATTAGTTCCCAAGATCTTCTTTATCTTTATGCGTTCTTTTCTGTTTGGAATTTTCTTGTATACTTCCAAATCTAGTGCTTTAGGGATGTATTGGGATAAGATATTTCGGAAATAAAGTGTCTCGGATGTTTCTAGAGTAGACGCTTTAGGAAGCTGAATCTCTGCTTTCTTAAAGACCTCTTTGGTTTTATCTCCTATAATTTGTGGTCCTAACGATAGTACATTCTTTGATCTTGGCTGGAGTGGTGCATAAATATATTCAAAGTCTTCTCCTTCTTGCAGCCCACTCATCTTCTCGATTACCGCTATGTTGACTCTATTCTCGTTGAATCCCACTGGAAGACAAAAAATTATTATGGTGTTCTTGGAGATATTTTTGGCAATATCCCGAAATCGTGTGCTAACTTCTGTCTTGGCTTCTTGGTCAGTCTTTCTAATTTTTGGGGTAAATAATATATAATCAGCCCTATTTATTGATGATTGCATAGGTTCCAAGCTTACTAAAGTTTCTCCCTCAAGCAGTTTACTTACTTCTCCATATGATGATATGACATCTGGAGTAAGTTTCATTCCCATTTGAAGATTCTCATCTACGATTATTGTCTCCATTCTATTATTAATGAGTGCAGACGCTAAGCTATATCCCTCGGTACTCAAACCCACAATAGTGACTAATTCTGTTTTAGTATCCAAAGCAAAACCAATCCTCTCGTTAGGTATGTTGGAATTAGTGGTAGAAAACAGTTTCCCATAAATATAATACAAATTGAGTTTTGAGTTTCAGATTTATGGATTCGTTCCAATAAAGATGATAGATAACTGTGAATAATTAGGTTGCGCAGATAAATTAGTAAAGGTTTTCTTTCTTCTTGCAAAAGAAAAAAGAATTAAATACAGTTATTCGACGACTTTCAAATAGATATCCAATGATCATCTGGATTGACATTTTGACTCCTAAACAAATACTCTTCTTCACACCTTTAATTCAGGAGTTGAGGGCAGAGGGGCATGAAGTTATAGCTACTTCTAGAAAATACCTTGAAGTTAATCTTTTTGCGTCATTAAAAGGTTTAGATCTAACATTTGTAGGTAGACATGGTGGAGATTTATTGATGGAGAAGTTGAAGGCAAGTTGTGAAAGGTCTCTCCATCTTTCTGATTTTGTAAGAGAACTCGGGATAAATTATGCTGTATCTTTCAGTTCTCCTGAATGTGCAAGGGTTGCTTTTGGGATGGGTGTAAAACATTTCTGCATCAGCGATTCTCCTTCCTCTAAAAAAGTATGTCAGCTCACCATACCATTGTCTGACACTCTTCTGGCTCCACAGGTAATTCCTTTATCCGCTTGGAGAAAATACGGTATAGCAGAGGACAGAATTGTAACATATAATGCGTTGGATACTGCTGTTTGGTTAAAACGAAGACCTAAAGAATCATCAAAAAAAGAGGATTATGGTTTAAATGTTTCCAAGAAGACAATAACTATTCGACTTGAAGAAAGCCAAGCATACTACATTCCTTCTTCTGATAAATCGTATACAAATAAGTTGCTGGATTCTTTACTTTTGAGTTTCCCGAATTGTGAAATTTTCGTGCTTGGGCGGTATGCTCCACAAATCGAAGCAATCAAAAAAGCTTATGGTTCCAAACTGAAGATAGCTAATGGTGCTGTAGATGGAGCTGGTCTTCTTTCAGTTTCAGATGTCTTCATTGGCAGGGGCAGTACGATGGTTCAAGAAGCAGCATTGCTAGGAGTACCTTCAGTGTCAACAGCCCATGGAGGTAAAAAATTTGACACTGAGAACTTCCTTATCAAGGAAAAGTTATTGGTAAGGCCTGAGAACATAGAAGGAATTATAAGTACTGTAGAAAAACTTTTACAGAATGAATCCCATAAAAAAAACCTTCAACGGCATGCTAAGACAGTACTTGAAAATATGGAAGACCCTATAAGTGTAGTGATCAAGACTCTAGAGAAATCTGCCATGGAGGATAAAATTCTATGATCAGCTACTATCCTTTTCTTATTTTCTTCAATTTAACAAGTCTTTTTGTTTATGAAAGTAATAATTGTGAAATGTTATGACTTTAAGTTTTGGGATAATTGGAAAACCAAAATTAATTGATTATTGCTCTATTATTTTTGTTAATGGTGCTAAAAATGTATAAGATAATAGATTGTCACGTGCATGTTGGAGAATACCGTATTATTTCACCTAAAATATATGGTTGGATGCAAGTTTCAAGTGAAGATCTATTAAATTATATGTCTGATTTTAATATAAAAAGATCTTGGCTTCTTTCACATCCTAAAACAGTTCCTAATTATGATTTAAATGATAACAAAGCTACTTTAGATATTGCTTCAAGGCATCCTAATTTAGTGCCTTTTTGTACACCTTCAAGAGCTAGTGACATTTCTACATTAGTCAAAATGGGTTGTAAAGGCATCGGAGAAATCAAAAATGATAAACCGATAGATCATTCAAAATTACTAGATATTTATAGAGTGGCGGCAGATTTTAATTTACCCGTTTTAATTCATGTCAGCGATAAATATTGTTATGGAAGTATTGATCAAATGGAATTTGTGTTTAACACACATCAAACTAATTTTATTTTACATGGTTGGGGTTGTTGGAATTTATTAAAACGTAAAGGGGTTTTAAATCATATCTTAGATTCGTATCAAAATGTTTTTCTTGATATTTCAGCTAATAGTGGATATAGGACATTAATGGAAAATGATAACTCAATTCTTTTCTTACAAAAATATAGTAAAAAAATTTTGTTTGGAACTGATTTTCCTATGCTAACAACATTTGATGGTAGCCAATTTGGAGCGAATAAACAACATTATAATTTGATTAAAAAGCTAAGCAAAGAAGCAAGAGATAATATTTTCTGGAAAAACGCGGAACAGTTGATCAAATGAAAAGAATATTGGTTACAGGTGCCGGTGGCGCGGCATCAATAAATTTTACAAGATGCCTGAAAAATAGGCATTATCTTATAGGCGTTGATTCTAATCCATATAAAACTATTCTGGCAGAAACAAAAAAATGTTATTTAATATCAGATTCAGATTCCTCGAGTTATATTGATGAATTAAATGAAATAATCATTAAATCAAAAGCTGATTTTGTCCATGCGCAACCTTTCAAAGAAGTATTTAAAATCTCTAAATTCCGCAATAAAATAAAAGCAAAAACATTTCTTCCAGATCATAAAACAATCATTAATTGCACTGACAAATACAAATCATATCTTTATTGGAAAAAAGCAGGATTAATCATTCCTGAAACAAAAGTGTTAAATCATAAAGACGATATTAAAGATGCTATAAATAATTGGGGAAAATGTTGGATAAGAGCAAAAGAAGGCGCAGGCGCTAGAGGTGCAATTTTCACAGACAATTATATTATGGCTTCATCTTGGGTTGCTTATCACAAAGGTTGGGGTAAATATACAGTTAGCCGATATTTATCACCGAGATCTGTAACTTGGATGGCTTTGTATAAAGATGGTGAGTTGATAGTTGCTCAAACAAGAGAAAGAATATATTGGGAATATCCATCCAAAACATTAACAGGCATAACAGGCATAACAGGGGCGGCCAAAACTATAAAAGATCCGATCGTAGATAAAATAGCTCTAGAATCTGTTACAGCTATTGATGATAATCCTAATGGTATTTTTAGCGTAGATATGACTTATGATGGCAATGGGGTACCTAACCCGACAGAAATAAACATCGGTAAATTTTTTACTACGCATTATTTTTTCGCTAGGGCTGGTCTAAACTTTCCAGAAATCTATGTCAAGTTAGCATTCGATGAACCAGTCGATAAATTAGGTATCAATCCTTTGAAACCTGGCTTTGTTTGGATAAGGGGAGTTGATAGTGAACCGGTTTTGACGACTGTTAAGAAAGTTGGTTTGGATTGAGTTTCAAATCGTTTATGGATAAAATAGCTGTCTATACGCTTAAAAGAACTTACCGATTAATTATTTTGAATAATCAACGCGAAATCAGAAAAAAATGGAGGGAATTGATAATTTAAAAATGATTGCCACTGTTAAATCTATTATTCCAATGTTTTATAAACCGTATCCTGAATATTATGATGCTTTTTAGTTAAAAGCGTGTTCAATGTAATGTGGATTTTGTTCATGATGATCATTTCTTGTTTACTATATTCACGCTTATTGCTTTTTGCTTATCCTTTTTCACACTTATGTTGAAAACTAAGAGTATTCCCAGGGTGTTGTGATTTATTTTGAATAAGTTTCAGAGTTTTTTTATGTGATATTGATTTATTTCACGAAAACTAGGATTAATAATTGAATACAAGAGAATGTATAAGCAGTTAGATACATATTATGTTTGGTATGTTCAACTTTTTCATTATCAAATAAGGTTCTCTTCTATTTTGTTTGTTGTCCATTTATCCAAGGTATGGAAAAGTGGGCCAGCCAGGATTCGAACCTGGGACCTACGCCGTGTAAGGGCTTGACCGCTATATAGCTGTTGTCCTAACCACTAGACGACTGGCCCACGTGCTTTCTCAGCAAGATGTATAATATTTAGATTTGGATTTGATTCGTCATTATCTAGAGACCCAAAAGAAGTTCCGTCCAAATAAATAATAAAATTTCAGATAACAAGAGTAAAAAGTAATATTTTCGACATTCGTTTTTTATATCCTGTAATCGTTTTTCTTATTGCTAGAAAGATTTAACTAATAAAAAAAAGTTGGATATTTGATTTCTTTGCAAGTATGTAATTTCTGTGGAGAAGAGAATCCTAATGATGCCTTAGTTTGTATAGATTGTGGAGAAAAATTAAAAGATCAAAATAGGAAAACAAAGGGTGTTTCTAAATTTTCTTCGAAAAAAGGTCTGCTAATATTATTAACAATCGCCATCATATTTTTTGGCCTATATTTTTCAAATATTTTTAGCGGAGATACAACGATCGAGGTTGATGACCCAAAGATCTCGATAGAAAGTGTGACCATAGATAGTATCAATAAAGATTGGTTAGATAATAACACTTGGCAAGTGTTCTCAACTGTGAATTTTAATATCTTGAACTCTAATAATTTTGATATTAATATTACAGTTATCGATTTTTCTATAAGTTTGATGGAAAATGGTGTACCTAATAAAATGCATGAAAATGCGATTAATGGTGGTTTAGTTCCACCAGAAGGTTTTCTTTCTCGAAGTGAGACTTTTTGGTTTCTATCTGATGCTGAAGGTGTAGCTATTCTCGAGAAAGATGACGTGAATTTTAAGGTTAATGGAATAGCCTTATTCTTAATAGAAAATTCATCTTCTTCTCAAGGTGGTGTTGTTCAGTTTAGTGATGAAGTATAGCTTAACTTGCTTTTTAGAATGATCTTCGGTTATTCTTGATTTTTACTGAGGCATCTGTCTTTGGAATCTCTTCGGATATTCAGTAATTTACTTAATATCAACGACTCACCAAAACTAAGTTTTCATTTTCATATTCTTATATCTTTAATTATTTCATAGATAACAGATCTTTTAGGACAGAGTCTTCTGTTTTTAGTTTAAGACCTTCCTTTTCTCTTTTATTAATATATGATGAGATTATTTGTTTTATCTTCGTTTGATCTAGTTTTCCCCAAGGGGTTTCAGGTTCAAGGAATCTTTTGGGGATCCTTACATTGCTCATCTCAAATCCTTCCTGAACCTTGTATTTCAGGAAATTATGTGTGATTTCTTTACCAAGAGCCATAAGGCCTTCCGGAGAGTAACCCATATCTAATGCTTTGAGTATTTTAGAGATAGTTTCCTTTGAATATGCTTTTCTTGCAAAGTAGCAGATACCTAAGGAGTACATTATGTAGAGCCAATCTTCATTTTCTATTAAATAGTCTGCCATTTCGTCAGCATTGAATGGTTTCCCGAGTTTAGTCTGATCATATGAGTATCCGGCATTGCTAAGATGAGAATGCCTCGCACCTACTACTGTCCCAGCTATCGTTCCGTATCCTGTCATGTATCCTGGAGGACCGTTTCCACCTAAAGATACTGAGAA
>PVBE010961499.1_pt1 | contig 28817 bp, 14 predicted proteins | sample 1631181 | NCBI WGS metagenome assembly PVBE01 (sample SAMN08397723, study PRJNA350692) | Marine metagenome, whole genome shotgun sequencing project. | isolation source: water | place: Pacific Ocean | collected 2012-04
AACGTCTGGTCCTGAGTGATACCGGGAGAGGCGTCATAGATCTCTTCGACTCGCGGCTCAACCTGCTTGCTTCCAAGAGCAATATGGCTGAACCCACCCACATCGCCCTAGCAGGTGACCGTATTGCCGTATACGAATCGAAAAAGCAGAGGGTGGTCAAGCTGGAGCTATCATCCGGAGAAACACCAGAACGACGCCTGAAACAGAGACGTCTCTCGGCAGTTAAGCCTCATAGCTTTCCGGACGATGACTACCTGGACATAGGGCTGCCCGGGGGCATCCCGGTAGCCGTGGCACTCTCCGAGTCGAAGAAGGGACTCGCGGTATCGATAAGAACCGCTGCGCCCAGCATCAAAGCAGGAGTGGCAAGCGAGGTGGAGGCCTTTGTTCTCAGCGGCGGGACGGATTTTAACCTTCCGGCCGGCGACTGGTCGACCATACGACTGGCCGTGGCCGTGGAAGAGCGGGGCCAAAGGGAACGTGTCGGGTTCTCCGATCACGGTGCAATTCATGATCCCTTCTCGGAGGATCCGGCAAATTGGGCGCCTTTCGATTTGAGTGCATATCGTGACAGGACAGCAGAGCGAAAACAGCAAATCCGGATCAAGTTCGATCAACCTGCAGAAGGGAAAGCGACCATTGTTATTGAAGATGAGCAGGGGTTCCGCATCCGCAACCTGGTATCCGGACGGTCTTTCGACCGGGGACAGCACACAGTGACCTGGGATGGCCTTAACGAGAACGCACAGCTCGTGAGTCCGGGCCAATACCGATGGCGAGGGATCACACACCCAGGCATTAAACCGCGATTCCGGATGAGCTTTGCCAATGGCCGGGAAGCAACAACACGTCCGTGGGGGCCAAACCACGGAGTGCTGCATGATGCGACGAGCAACGGCAAGTTGGTTTTCTTCGCAGCCCCCGTAACAGAAGGCGGATGGGCGTTGATGTCGCTTGATTCCGAAGGTAGTTTTGTCCAGGGCTATGATCACCAGCAGGGATTCGGCATAGGCCACAACGCGATTGCCGCCGACGAGAAGTACCTCTATTGCGCACAGGACGGCTTCGGATGGAGTGGCAGAAGAGGTATTGACTTTGGAAGCAGTACCTGGAAGGCGACATGGAATCTAACTGTCGCTCGCTATGACATCAAGACCGGGAAGGTTGTCCCCTACCCCGGCGGGAAGCGGGCATTCACCGCGGATACGATGGACGTAGGTCCCGGTGCCGGGCATGCAAACCTGAACGACTTCAATCTCGGCGGACTGGCAATCCTCGATGGACAATTGTACGTGGGGTCCCGCGACAAGGGGGCCGTCCTCGTTTTTGACGCTGTTACGGGAGAGAGGCAGGAGAGCATCCAACTGAAGGATGTACGTCACCTGGAGGCAGGCCGTAGTGTTCTGGCTGTCACGGATAGCGGGGTGATCAGGCTTCGTGACAGGAAGGTCATAATCCCCCAAGGTGACATGGACATTTCAGGCATCGCTGTTTCCGGGAATGGTGACATCTTTCTGAGCGATCAGAACAGCCACCAGGTTCACCTGTTCAGACATGACGGTAAGCGACTGGCAACGATCGGAGAACCGGGAGGGCCCTATGCGGGAGCATATAACGCTAAACGAATGGTGAATCCGGCGGGGTTGGCTGTCGGACCGGCCGGCAAACTCTGGGTAACCGAAAAGCGGTGGGTCCCGAAGAGAATCCTGGCATGGGATCTGGAGAAGAATGACGTTGTCTACCAGAAGTTCGGCATGCCTCACTACGGAGGCAGCGGATCGGGCTTTGATCCGGATAATCCCCGGCGCTGGATTGGACTGGGCTGTTTCTGGAACGTTGACATTGTCTCGGGAACGGCAGAACCGAGTAGTATCATGTCGGTGGATGAGGCGCACTTCGATCATTACCACCCCATGGGCTACTCGTTCTTCCGCGAGGAAGGAAGGACCTTCCTTGCAACACGCGGGAAGATCGCCCTGATCTCCGAAGTCCTCCCGGATGGAACGATACGCGATATTGCCGCATCCTGCGGCACCCACCATTTTGCCTACGGTTGCGGATGGGATCCCCCACAAGCCTATATCGATGCCTTCTACGAAAGATGGCCGGAGAAGATGGCCCGCGAGAAGAAAGGGGAGAAAGGCAAAGGAAAACCTTGGGCGGAACGGGCAGGAGGAGTTTTGTGGGTGGACCGCAATGGCGATGGGAAGGCGCAGAAGGGGGAATTCGACTTCACTGACGACGATGTGAAGTTTGCGGATGGTGCCTGGGGGCACATGCAGGATTCGCTAACGTTCCGGTTCCCGGCCGTGGTCGATGGTCAAACAAGGGTGGTAGCCGTACAGCCGAAGGGATTCCTGAAGAACGGAATTCCTGACTATCCCACGCTGGCAGAGTCTGTTGCCTCAGGCACACACGTAAATCTCAGCCCCGGATACAAACGCAACGGGGTAGCCACTGCACGAGACCGCTTTGGCCGTTTCATTTTCAATTCCAGCCCTGAAATGAACGCCTACGACAGTAACGGGCGGCACCTTTGGACTTATCCCAACAAGTGGAGTGATGTGCATGGCTCACATGACGCGCCCCTGCCGGAGACGGGGGCTATGCAAGGAACGCTGGGGATACTCGGAATAGCCTATCTGGACGAGCAGACTGACGTGTTTTTCATGAACGGCAATCACGGGCGCTGCTTCCTTCTCACTTCGGACGGCTTGTACCTGGATGAGGTATTCCCGGATGTGAGGGTAAGCTACCTGCGGAACGAATACAGACTGGGAGGCGAGATCTTTGGAGGTATGTTCGACAGATCGAATACAGACGGTAAATACTACGTCCAGATCGGGCATGGTCCGTACCGTATCTATGAACTGGAGGGCATGAGTGAGACCAGAAGAATATCGGGGACGATAGAGGCAAATGCTGAGCAGATCGCGACATCTGAACAAAGACTACTTCGGCAAGAGGCTGAGAAGAAGACAGACAAGAGCTTTGCCCTCCCTGGAGAAATCAACTGGAACCAGGCAGGCAAGTTCCAGGTGAAACTTGAAGCTTTCGTGAAGAAAGACAGCATGCATCTGCACTGGAGAGTGCAGGATCGTTCGCCATGGGTTAACAACGGGCGGGACTGGACGACTCTGTTTGCTACCGGCGACACCGTGGATTTGCAGCTCGGGGTAGATGCTAACGCTGACCCCAAACGCCGCGGCCCCGTACCCGGCGACAAGCGCTTGATGATTGCTCCATACGAAGGGGCTACGATCGCTGTGCTGTACGAACACCGCAAACCGGGTGGTAGCAATCCCGTGTCCTTTACTTCCCCCTGGCGGGGCGAAAAGGTTGACAATGTCACGCGGTTACAGGATGTGAAGATCAAGGTTGAAAAAAACAATCGCGGGTACTATGTCGTAGAAGCAGTCATTCCTCTCACAACACTGGGACTATCCAAATCGACTGAATCAATCCGCGCCGATTTCGGTGTCACGTTTGGAGATGCCGAGGGTACGGAGACACAGCTCCGGTCGTACTGGTCAAATCCCGCAACAATGCTGGTAGACGACATCCCGGGAGAAATCATGCTGCACCCCAATCTCTGGGGCGAACTGCGTCTTGCTCAATAGCACGGGTCTCCCGTAGCCGGATCCGCCTGCCACGCCGGATGCGCCGCAGGCGCAGGAGGAGGGTTGCGCCCCTCGACCCGCGCAATGCCTCGTAGCGATCGGTCAGGCCCGTGGCGACCGAAGGTTCCGTTCCGTTGCCATCCGCGGTTCTTTTTTTTCGCGTCGGACACCGCCTCATACAACACAATCACGGTGAATCCAAGTGGACGAAGCGCTACGCAGGTTCCTGGCATCTTGTCTGGAAGCGCGACTTTCCGACTCTGGGTGAAGCCCGTAAGTTCGAGAATCTGCTGAAGCGACAGAAAGGAGGCGATGGTTTCTGGAAGCTGACCGGACTCAATCCGGATGACTTCTCTTCAGGCTCATAATCCCGCGGACGCGGGATCGTTGGTTCAAATCCAACCCCCGCTACCAATTTAGGATTTCCTCGGTTCCGAAAGGAGCCGGGTTTTTTCTGCCCTTTTCCTTAGAAAGTACGAAGATTTTCGCCAAAGGGGGGAAGAGTTTCCCGATTTGGGCATTTTGGGGCGTTTTTGGCATCCGGATGATTCGCCGGATGATTCGACACGCAATTGACGGGCTATCAGGCTACTCTAAGCCGCAGCCCTCGATCTGATCCAGAGACTTCAGACTTTTAGCCTGAGGGGCGGCTGGGCTGGTCAGAGCGGGTTTGCCCTGCGGTGTCTCGCCTGCTACACTCACGTCATTCTCCACGATATAGAGGAGCAGGAAATGACTGCTGTATACGGATTCGCCTCCCCCAGTAGCAAGCTGGCTGTTTTGGCGGCAGACAATTTGGCGACGGACAGTAGTAACGCCCTGTGAATCTGAATGACGCAAGAAATCAACAATACGCATGCATGGTATGATCCATCTCAATTGTCAAAAATGGTGAATAACGAAAAGGAGTGTTTTGTATGAAGATGAAAGTGCTGATGTACAGCTTGCTGGCCCTAATTGTTATGATGGGCACAGATATTCAAGCCAAGGAAAAGGCCAACGTCACATCAGCTAGACTGAAAGTCTTTATTCTCGCGGGTCAATCAAATATGCAGGGTTTTGGTTTTATCTCAGAGGGTAAAGATGGTGACCTCGATCACACAGCCAAAAAAGAAGGCTTTGAATACCTCAGTGACGATTCTGGAGAATGGGTGGAACGTGAAGATGTTTGGTACTATCACAAAACAGGTAAGGGCGCCGTCACAAAATGTACTTTGAGCGTTGAAAACGTTCAAAAGATCTACCGTGGCCATAAGTCCATAGGGCCTGAACTCACTTTTGGTCACATCCTTGGCCAACACTATGATAGTCAGGTTCTGTTGATCAAATGTGCCTGGGGTGGCCAACCTATTGCCGGTTCTTTTCGTCCCCCAAGTTCCGGGCCGATGGCGGATGGTACGTCTCCCGATTATATGGGTACCAAATACAGAGCCGTGTTGAGTGAAACGAAGGATGTCCTCGACAATCTCAAGACCTATTTTCCCGGCTATGATGGGAAAGGTTATGAAATTGCCGGTTTCTACTAGCATCAAGGCTGGAACGATGGTTGTAATCCAGGTTTTACCAAAGAGTATGAAGCAAATATGGTAAACTTTGTGAACGACATGCGTAAAGACCTGGGCGTCAAGGATCTCCCTTTCATCATCGCCACCAGTGGCATGGGAGGTAAAGGTGGAAACGTTGCTAAAGCTCAGTTGGCTGCTGCTAAGAAAGTGGACAACTGTTACGCGGTGGACACGATCCGTTTCCGTGGCCCCAAGGTGGGAAGACAGATTTCACATTGGTTTAACTGCGCCGAGAGTTATGCCAAAATCGGTCATTATTCAGCGAAAGCCATGATTGCCGCGGTGAGTGGTAAAAAACCTTCTGCTGACATTGTGGGTAATGTGGATCCCAATTGATACATATGGCTTATAATCCCATACGGGGCCTGTATCACCACACTGCTCCCATCCCTACGGATGTCCTTGATCTCATAGTCCTTCAGTCCCAATATCTCTGCGCCGTGGGGCATCTCTTCCTCCTGGCTTAGTGTTGCTTCGTAACAATCACTTTAGCCTAGGATCGGGGAGTTGTTGCGCTGTGTCGGAACGGCTATGATCGGTCATTATGAAAAGACTACTGATACTATCCGCTGTTCTGGTTTCCCTGGCGGCCGCAGAAGTCCGCGCGGGGGAATCAACAACCCTGTGGTACAAACAGCCGGCCCGCAAATGGGAGGAAGCGTTACCGCTGGGTAATGGCCGACTAGGCGGCATGGTTGCCGGCACCGTTCCCAATGAAACGATCTATCTGAACGAGGAAAGTCTGTGGGCCGGTGAACCAAACGACCCTTACCCTGAGAACTTCGCTGTGAACCTGGATAAGCTTCGACAGATGGTGTTCGACGGAAAGATTCCTGAGGCTTCCAGTTTTGGCAGGAAGACCATGACCAGGTCGCCGACTTCCTTCCGCTCTTACGAACCGCTGGCCAATCTCCTTATCGAGATGGGCCATGATTCAGAAGTAGAAGCCTATCGGCGCGACCTGGATCTGCAGACTGGTGTTGCCTCCGTACAGTACCGCGTCAACGGCGTGAACCATAAGCGCGAAGTCCTGGTTTCCGCCGCTGATGATATCGTGGCCGTGCGCCTGTCGGCTGATAAGCCGGCAGGAATCGATGCGACCATCCGCCTCACGCGCAAGAAGGACATCGAACTCACGGTGGTCGGCAACGACCGCCTGAATATGAATGGTCAGATCATCGATATCGCGGCACCCGACGGGTATGATGACAATCGGGGCGGGTCGGGGCCCGGCGGCGAACACATGAAATTCGCCGGGCGTCTTCTCCTGCGCGTCACTGGCGGCGCAATCAAGGCGGAGAGCAATATGCTGGTCATTACGGACGCGGATGAAGCGCTTGTGCTGTTCACGGCTACAACCGATTACAATCTCGACAAGATGAACTATGATCGGTCTATTGACACCCGCAAGACGGCAGAGGCGATACTTGCGAAAGTCGAGAAGAAGACCTGGGCCGATATCCTAAGCGATCACCTGCAAGAGCACAGGTCGATCTTCGATCGCGTCTCAATTGACCTGGGCAAGTCCGAGCAGGATAAGCTCCCGACCGACGCTCGGCTTAAGTCCATTAAGGATGGCACTGATGATCCGGGCCTGATGGCGCAATATTTCCAGTTCGGGCGTTACCTGCTGATGGCCAGCTCACGCCGCCCGGGTCGTCTACCTGCGAACCTCCAGGGCATATGGAGCCACAAGATGTGGGCCCCATGGGAAGCCGATTATCATCTGAATATCAACCTGCAGATGAACTACTGGCCCGCCGATCTCTGCAACCTGTCGGAAACGATGGGTTCGCTGGAAGACTGGTTCATCAACCTGACCGAGAAAGGGAAAGTCTCGGCCAGGAATCACTACGGCGCGGATGGCTGGGTGGCCTTCCACTGCACAAATCCGTTTGGCCGGGTAACGGCCAGCGGCTCGACCGCGAGTTCACAGTTCATGAATGGGGTCCTCGATCCATTCGGCGGCACATGGATGGCCATGACACTGTGGCGGCATTATGAATTTACGCAGGACAGGACTTTCCTTGAGAAGCGGGCATACCCGGTCCTCAGAGGAGCCTGTGAATTCATCCTGGATTACCTGGTTGAGAGCCCCGACGGCCTTCTTGTGGTGGTACCATCGACCTCGCCGGAGAACAGGTATAAGGATCCTAAAACAGGGAAGAGCTATCGGATATCCCACGCATCCACGTTCCACACATCGCTGGTCCGCAGCGTGTTTGACGCGATCATCCAGGCTTCCGTGATACTTGAAAAGGATGAGGAATTCCGCGGCAGACTGAAACAGGCCATGACGAAGATGCCCACCATCAAGATCGGCGCCGACGGCACAATCCAGGAATGGATAGAGGACTACGAGGAAGCGGAGCCCGGGCATCGTCACATCAGTCATCTCATTGGTCTGCATCCCTTCTCCCTGATCACCTCGAAGAACGCAAAACTGTTTGAAGCTGCGCGCAAGACAATCGAACGACGACTCGCGAAAGGAGGCGGACACACAGGCTGGCGCCGTGCGTGGCTCATCACTTTCTACAGCCGTCTTTATGACGGAGATGAAGCTCACAAACATATTTCATTACTGCTCAAGAAGAGCACGCATCCGAACCTTTTTGACAATCATCCGCCATTCCAGATCGACGGCAATTTCGGAGGGACCGCCGCCATTGCCGAAATGCTCCTGCAGAGTCATGACGGGGAGATTCATCTTCTTCCCGCCCTGCCGTCAGCCTGGCCGACAGGTCATGTTCGGGGACTGAAGGCCCGCGGCGGATTTGTGGTTGACGTTGAATGGAAGGACGGCAAGCTGACGGTAGCGAAGACAAAGTCCCTCAAAGGCAGGCCGCTGACGGTGAGGTATGCGGACCAGCTACGCAAATTAAAGACTAAAGCCGGGAGAACATACTCCTTTGACGACTTTTCGAGGTCAACCTCCAACTGAGCCTGCCCGGAAATAGTGGACACGTTAGGGGCAAAGGAGAGGGCAGTATTCTGCTTGAAGAGTTCAAGGTTACGGAAATGAAGTCTATCTGGCCGATCAACTCCGGCAAGTAAGCGCGGAAGGGGCATTCTAGGGGGCAATCCGCAGGAAGCTGAAGCAGTGATATTGGGGTCGAACTAGAAAGGCACCAGGTTAGCCCTTTCCCCGTCGAACAACCTGGAGTAGAGAATACCAATCGCAATACTGCTGTCGTTCTGCGTTCTCATCCTTTTTAGGGCCCGAGTAACGTGCTCATACAATTTGATAGTGGAACTGTCCGTCCCTCTCATGCCATAATTCCTCTCCGACGACTCACATCAGCAATGGAGCCTTGCCCCACATGGATGCAGCCGCCTTACGAGAGTACGAGACCGCACTGCTGAAACTGCAGGCCGACCTGCGCTCGGAGATCGACACCTCTAGCGAAGCGAGGCCTGCCGCGATCGATGGACGGATTGGCCGCAGCGGCGACACACTCCATGCGCAGCAGGTGGCCAGGGAGATGAACCGGCGGCGTGAGGCACGGCTCAAGCTGATCCCGTCGGCCCTTCAGCGGATAAGACAGCACGCGTTCGGGCTCTGCGAAGCTTGCCGCCATCCCATCAACACCCCGCGGCTCGACGCATTCCCGGAGACGCTCTTTTGCATCAATTGCCAGCGCGACCGCACGTAGGACGTCTGTTACCGTTCCCGTCCTTAGCCCCCCCTTCCCCGAGTTCGATGCCGCATCGACCTTGGTCACGACGATTCTCTGCCATCCGATAACGCAGAAGAATCCCCTGCAAGCACATGCAAGCCTGGCAAGTCATTCTGTTCTTTGTTCACTCTTGCCATAGATTTACCGTTCACGCGCCGGGCCCCGTGTCCTCCACGCGCCGCGGAGCACCTCGGCAGGCACCAACAACGGTGATTCTGGAAACTGGTCGCCATTTCCTTCTCGTGCTAGAGTCTTGCGTCATGATCGACAGTACCATTTCGACGAATCCGAATGACGGGAACGGACCCGCCATGCCCGAAGGCACCTGGTCGCATGCCGCACCGTTCCTGGCATGGCTGGTGCTCATGCCGATGCTGGATTGGTCGCCGGGGTGGGTCTATGCCTTGCGCAGCGTGCTTTGCGCCGGGCTCTTCATCTTCTTCCGCCCCTGGAGCTGGTACCCCCGCCTTAAGGTGCGAAACCTTCCACTCGCACTGGTCGTGGGCGTGCTGGTGTCTTGGGTATGGGTGCTGCCCGAGTCCCGCTGGATGGCGGAGCACGCGCCGCACCTGCAGTGCCTGTACCTGCGTATCGGGACCCTCTGGCCCTGGGCGTTGCCCGAGCCGGTGACGCAGACGCCTTACGCACCGGAGGTCTGCGGCTGGCCGCTTAGCCTCATGCGCCTGCTCGGATCGGCGGTGGTGATCGCGGTTATCGAGGAATTCTTCTGGCGGGGCTTCCTGTACCGTCGTCTGGTCAAGCCGAATTTCCTGGACGTTGACCTGGGAACCTTCCACGCAGCATCGTTCCTGATCATGGGCCTGCTGTTCGGACTGGAACACCAGCGCTGGCTTGTGGGTGTCCTCGCGGGCCTGGCCTACGGATGGATGGTGATCCATACCAGGGACATATGGGCGGTGGCCGTGGCCCACGGTATCACCAACTGCCTCCTCGGGCTCTTCGTCCTGGCGACCAGAGCATGGGGCTTCTGGTAGGAACAAAGGAACAGGTTGCGGCTTAGCATTGCTCCGCGGCGAATGATCTACCTTGTCTGCAGAATGCCTCGCGATCGTCAGTGAGTGGCCTTGTTTTTCTCAGCAGAACCACTAGCATCAGGATAGATTGGATTTACTGTAGCGACGGCAAAAGCATGAGAGATAGTCGGTCTTTACGAGTAGGAGAGCACTGATGAGAGTAACGTTGACTTTGGCGGCCTGCCTGCTGGTGTTGACCTGCTGTACCTGCCTGTCCTCGGAAGACGCGATTCCTTTTACCGCGGCTTTGGATGCGGCCGCCGTCTCGCAGAACGTGACGACGAAAGTCTACGAGAACGGGCTGCTTATCGGCAATGGCGATGTTAATGCGGTCGCCTATGTGGCAGACGGTAAATTGGTGCTGCGCCTCTCGAAGAATGACGTCGGCGATTGGCGATACGATTCAACAAAAGATCCGAAGCTGAGGACGGCCAGTGAGATTCGCGAGTTGGGATCGCAAGGCAAATGGAGGTCGCCGGGTCGTAGTGCAGGGTACCGCAACCGTTACCCGCGTCCGGTCCCCTGTGGAACAGTCGTACTGGATCTCGGGGACGCCTGCAAAGATGGCACATTGCCCAGCCACCTCGATCTTCGCCGGGCCGTCGCGCGGATCGGCACCGCCGATACAGGTGGTGCGTGCGTGTGCTCCATTCGGGCGCTCGCCGATCGCAATGTATTCCTGATGAAGTCAGAGGCTGAAGCCAACCTGGCATCGCACAAGGTGGCATATCTGGACCCGATGAAACTGGGGACGACCGGCGATGTGCAGACCATGTTTCAGAAGCTGCCAGCCGGTACCGACTGGCCCGGGATGAGCTTTGCCGTGGCATTGGCTGAAGACAAAGGCTTAAAAGCGATTGCCATCGTAACCAGCCTGGACGACAAATCGAAGGACCCGCTGGCCGACGCGATCAAGAAGGTCAAGGCTGCTCTCGCCGAGGGCAAGGAGTCGCTTGTCAAGAAGCACGAAGCTGATTGGAACAAGTTCTGGTCAGCAAGCGGAGTGCAGCTTGCCGACGATTATTGGGCCGGCGTCTGGTATCGCAATCTCTATTTCTTGAAAACAGTGAGCCGTCCGGGCAAGGCCTGTATTGGCTGTTACGCCGGAGTGCTGAGCGATAGTCAGCCGATGTGGCACGGCTCCTGTACCTTGAACTATAACTGCCAGCAGTCTTTCTGGGGAGCGTTCGCAGCAAATCATCTGGAACTGGTCGACCCATATTGGGGGCTGATTAAAGGCTTCTATCCCTCCGGCAAATGGCTTTGTGGAAAGATGTTCCAGAGTGAGGGAGTTTACATGCCTCATGTCCTTTGGCCGTTTAACAATGACGCCAGCAAATCCAAGCAACCGGGGGGCGGGGTCATGGTCTATCACCCGTGGGCATGGTCGCTGGGGGTGACCGGATGGGCCATGCAGAACGTCTGGTGGATGTACGAGTATGCGCCTGATCGCGAGTTCCTGGACGAGCTCTACCCCATGCTTCGTGACACGGGTTTGTTCTACGCAAACTTGATCGATTCCTGCGAGAAGAAAGCGGATGGCAAGGTGAAGCTCGGGCCCAGTGTGTCGGCGGAGCATTTTGGCTGGCGCCCGGATCTCAGCCTGAATTACGATCTGGTCATGGACATCATTTATGCCCGTTGGGCCATGAAGACAACGATCACCGCAGCCCGGATCCTGGATCGGGATGCCAAACTGATCCAGCGATTAGAGAAGCTCATCCCCATCCTTCCCGAGTATCCAACCCACGGAACCGGCGATGACGAAGTAGTGGTTGACGTGGCCGGAGTCGAACCGCACACGTATAGCCTTCCCCTTCCAGCCTTTCCCGTTTTTCCGGGAAACGAAATGACCGTGTTCAACGCCAACAAGAAGCAGCTGCGGCTGATGAAGCGTTCGATCGCCCGAACCAAGAATACTGGCAGTAATGCCTTCATCATCCTCTCGATCGCCCACGCTCGCCTGAGCATGCCGAATACACTTGCGTACATGAGCGGTCAGTTCAAGCCCCGCCAGAGGTCCAACGGCACTCTGAAACTGGGTCCCGGCGGCGGCACGTACAACGACGGGCACAAAGACTTCGCTCTCGGCTATTTCACCGAAGAATTCGCCGCAACGGCCGCGGTCTCCGAACTGCTGCTCCAGAGTGTAGGCCATATCATCAGAGTGTTCCCCGCCTGGCCCAGGGAAAAAGATGGCAGCTTCGTGAGCCTGAGATCCCGGGGCGGGTTCCTTGTTTCGGCTGAGCAGGCCGATGGAGAGGTCCGGCAGGTCGCTATCAAGTCGACAGTCGGCGGCAAGCTGAGCATGCTCAGCCCCTGGTCGACGATCCACGTCCAGCGAGAAGGCCAGACAAAAATGCTCAAGGCTGACGAGCGCGGTATCGTCACGCTGGACACGCGTCCGAGGGAAGAACTGGTGTTCAAGAAGACACGCTGACAGGAGCAGTGCACGTGCGCTTCAGTACCCTGCAGCAGATATTCAACGTGTTGTTCGGAGCATTACCACACACAGAGAGTCTCAGAGGTTACAATGCTCCGTGACTTCTCTGGGGGTTGGGTTGAGGGGCGGCATACAGACCCTGTGGCCGTATCACCCGAAAAGGGATTGCTTATCAATCGTCACGGATGCGTCGATTTGCAGCAGTTCTTTCACGGCTTCCTGATGGTGAACGTGCAGCGTCCTTCCGGCAACTCGATGGCGAGGATGCCGTTGGGGGAGTTGAGCTTTTCGCGCTTGCCGTTCAGGGTGAACGCGAGATCACTGGTCCAGTCCCGCCCGAGGAGCAGGTAGATGTCGCGTTGCGGTCCTTCCGCGCTTCCGGTGAAACCCGTTGCCGTTTGCGTCAGCGAGACGGGGCCTTTCCCAAACACACCGATTTCTCGGCAACGGATCTCCGTTCCTTCCACCAACGCCACGCTCACACTCCCATCGCGCAGGCGGGCGACACCGCATTCCCCAGTAAAACGGAAGTCATCCTTTTGTGCCGAGACCGGACCCGGCGCGGCTACTACGTAATCGATGGCACACTTGCCGGGGGAAGTCAGTCGGAAAACGCCGGGAGAATCGAGAATGTCGACTGTCGGCGCAGCCATCTCCTTATCCCGGGGATAGATCACCACCGCCCAGTCTCGCCCCGCAGGCTGACGGGCAGAAACGGCCCAGGCGTTCTCACCGCCTTCGCCCTTCGGGATGGGAGCAACTGCAATGTCCGGTTTCGTCGGGGAAAGGAAGATCAGATCGGTGGTCACGTTATGGTTTGGCGAATCGATGGGCGGCAGAAGCACCCGGTTGTCCTGCCCACCCGCGCCGGGTTGCGGCCTACCGCAAAAGACGGGGAGGTTGATCCTGCTGGCTGCGGGGCCGTATACGATGTCCTGCAATACAAAATAGTCAGGCACGTCGAGCGTCGGCGATTTCACCAGCAGTATCTGCCGTCGGCTGCCGTTGCGGGTCATGCCCGGTTCCGGCGGCCCGGGCAGGAACGGTCCCACAGGTATGTCGGCTACCACGAAGTCGGCCAGAGGGCCGGTCCGGAACTCGACGATCTCCCCGCGGCGATGTGTCTTTCCGTCTTCGAAACTGATGATCGGATGCAAATCCTCCCGGTAATAGTCCCTCCCGTGCAGTGCGTCGAGAATAATGGGAACTCCGCGTCCGAACAGGTGAATTCCGCCTTCATCGGGATGGTGGTGCGAATAGATGCGGCTGGCCTTGATGGCAAGGAAGGTCTCCTTATCGGACGGGAAGTGGTTGCGCAGGACAGCGCCGAGGCCCCGCAATCGCCGGCTTCGAAGTACGGGTACGCGCGAGGCAACCGTGGGGTCGGCGATCAGCAGGTGTGGCTCCACGCCCATGTGGGTGGCCGGCTTTCCGCCACAGGTCTCCCGCCAGGCCCAGGCCGACTCGCCGGCGAGTTGCGGATGCGCGTCTTTCAGAATCCCGACCTGACCACCGTGTTCCAGGCATATGTTGTTGTTGAAACCGTGGTCGCCGAAGGGCGGGATGCGCCGCAGTCTGTCCTCCGGTTTGATCGGCGCGGAAGCGGCGTAAGCGGCCAGTTTCGGCTGGGGCGGGGTGAGTATCTCGATCCAAAAGCGGCTGGCCGCCTGGTAACGCGGGTGCTTGCCGGCATCGAAAATGCCGTTGTGTTTCAGTGCTCCGAACAGCACCGTTAACTGTCTCCACGTCCAGAGATAGTAATTGGCGATGTTCTCCTCGCCTGCCCCATCCGGGCTGATGTAGTAGGTGAATTCCTTGTCCAGTTCTCCCAGCGTGTATTGCAGCCACTGCTTCGAGTTCGGATGGTCGGGGAGCGCGAGCGCCATCAGGCCCACCGCGAGATACAGGTCACTGCCGAAGTTCGCCAGGTAGGACGTGCGCCCCCGGTTCCAGGCATACTGCCAGTAATCACCGTCGGTAAGCACCGAAGCGAGGAAGGCCATCTCCCGGCGCGTCTGGGCAATCTGTTCCGGATCCAGCGTGCGGGCATTATAGTCGAGCCGCTCGGCTACGTTGCGCATTGGGCGGGCGATGGAGATACTCTGCACGAAACCGCTGTATCCGACGCGGAGCAGCTTGTCGACCAGGTTACCGCCGTCGTGAGCACTGACGCCTTTCACCGTTTCCGCACCACCTTCGCCGGCCAATATACCTTTCATTTTCTTCAGGTACGGCTTGAACGGCTCGTGCGCTTGAATGCGTTCCCACAACGCATCTGCCTGGTCACGCGAAAAGAACAAACGGGGTTGTCTGGGGAGCTTCTGCTCCCAATCCAGATGCCAGTCTTTCACCTTGTCCAACGGAAGATCGCAGACCTTGGTACGGATATAGGCCGGATACGGATAGGATGTCTGCTTACTACCAGGATACTTCAACCGGGTCCATTCCCGCTTGTCGCCGACAGCCAGTAGCCAATGCCGCACGGCGCGGGCCACGGGAATGCGAAAGTAGGCGTGTTTGCCCGGTTCATCCACGAAGTGGATCTCCGCGTTGACTCCCGGAGTCAGATGACGCGGATTGATTGAAGAATCGGGATATTCCCAGTGCGCAGCATCCCGGCCCACGATGGCAATCAGGTCGTTCTTCTTCTCATCGGTGGAGTATGTCCCAAGCCACGGGGCATCCACGGAGGGAAAAACCGGGCGAATAGCCGTCCACACCTTCACCTCGTCGTGCTTCATGAGATCTTTGGCAAACGCGAAGTTAAATGTCTCGGGGGTATAGCAGATGTCCGGATCGAAATTCTCCTTCATCAGAATGCGGAGCTGATCCGCTACAGCCCAGCGCCTGTAGCTCTTGCCGTGCGACATGTGTCCATTAGGCGGATTCCACGGGCAGGCCACCTCTGCGAGGCGCAGACGAAAATTATTGCGTTCCGTAACATAGGCGTAAGAATGATCCACCACCATCTTCAGTTCAAGTTCGTAAAACCGGTCGCCATCGAACTGAAAGCGCACGCGGTAGAGCTTCCACAGCGGCCCTTGTTCGACCAGCTCGCTGCTCCATCCCAGGAGCTTCGCGTCGGTGATAAGACGGCTGGTAGCACGCCACACGCCGTCCGGCCCCCTGAAGCCGCGGAACGGGCCGTTTACACCGGCGGCGTCCACCGCCGAATCGAACAGTTTCTTCCCGGCCAGGCGCAGGCCGAATAGACCGTTGGAGATCTCAAACGTTTCGGCTTTCATGTCGGTTTCCGTCAACGCGGCGGCAGGCTGCGTTGCACTGGCGAACGCGCCGGGATCCCAGAGCACGGTATAGGTGCGCTTCCCCTCGGCGGGCAACTCGTCGACGAAGAACGCGATGACAGCCGATTTGACGAATTGTTGTCTCTCATCGTGGAAGACGACTTCCGAGAGCTGGAAAGGAAGCTCTTTCCCATGGTCCATATCGTACAGGCGAATAGAGTTCAGCGTGGCCTGCTTCGCCGGGAAGTCCAGGGTGTAGGTGACAAGCTCATCGACCCATCGGTGATTGAGCACGTCCGTCAACCGGATGTCGCGCGAGAATTGCCGGCGCTTGCCATCCGCAAGTTTGGGCGATTGTGCCAGCGCGGGCAGCGACAGGCATAGACAAACGATCGCAAGGATCGGGCGGGCGCAATTCATCTTCCTCTCCTTTGACACAATTGGTGGATCAGTCTGAGCGGACACCGTGCAGCGGAGCAGGCGACGCTGACTCCACGCTGACAATGAGGTCGAATCGTTCACCGTAGCAACGGCCGTCGAGCGTCACGTCGAAAGCGACGATATGCACACCGCCGCGGGCGGAAGGTGTCGCCTTCAAGCGGAAGGGAAGCTGCTTGCGGGAATCGCCCTCGATCGTGCCTTCCAACGCGGGGCCTTCGAGCACGGGAACTTCAGCCACAAGGCCGGCGGGCAGGTGCGGTTCGATACGGAAGCGTTGTCGGCCGCGTTGGAAGTTGCGCAGATGCAGCGTAACCTCCGCGGTTTCCCCGGGACGCACCGATATGCGATACGGTTGTGCTCGCAGCCAGAACGGATCGAACCAGTAGCGATAGTCCTCCTCTGAACTGAGTTCCCGAAACGCGTCGCGCATTTCGTAAGACCAGCGGCGGTAGCGCTCGATAAATGCTGCCGGGCGGTCCATCACGAAGGAGTGCCCGCCCACCAGAATGTCCGGCTTGAGACGCTTCAGGTATTCCGCCGCGTAGATATAACCCTCCTCCAGAATGGCGCTGTTGTGGGCCACCACCGCTTCGTGGCCCGTTTGTGACGGATTGTCCGGATCGCCGAAGATGTTGTCGCCGGTGAAGGCCACCTTACGTCCGTCGATCGTCCCGTGGAGGCAAAGCGCGAATTCGGTTTGGCCGGGCATCCAGTCCACCGTGAACTTGTAGCCCTCCCAGTCGAATGATTCGCCGGGCTTCAGCGCGCGGTCCACCCGCACGCCCGTCATCGGCGAACCGTCCGGATTCTTCTTTCCGTAGGCTTGGATGGGCGCGGCGTAGTCGAACCACTCCGGGTGCTCCATCTTGTCCACCATGTTGTCGAGTGCCCAAATCTTCGCGCCCCACTTCTTGCGCAGATGGGGCGCTTCGAGGAAATGGTCGCCGTGCATGTGGGTGATGATCACGGCGTCGATCGCCTTGAGGCCGAAATGCCGCCGCATTCCTTCGAGGACCGGGGCAAGGACCTTCTCCGACAGGCCGCAATCCACGACCAGCGCGCGGCCGTTGTCCGCGAGAATCAAGCCGAAATTTGCCCAGGAATTCGGTCGCTTGAACTTGAATAGATGCGGCGAGACCTGACCCAAATTCGGGACGACGGTCGGTTTGGAGACTCCGTCCTGATAGGCCGCCGAGGCGCCCTGGCCTTGGCCTCCGTAGCCGCGCACGTAAAGCTTCTCGAGGCGATCCAATTTCTTGCCGAAGGCGAGCAACTGCTTCCCGGGTTCGCGCACCGCCGGTCCGTGCGAGGGCAGCAGCAACGTAATCTCCTTGGCTGCAAGCTGCGTCGCCGACTTTCGCAGAGCCTGAATGCCGGCGCCGTAGCCGTAATCCCATTCGGTGTCGAACCAGGTGTGCATCTTCGCACCGTCGAGCATCACGTCGCCGGAAAAGGCGAGCCTGTGCTCTCCGCTCTTGAGCAGATAGGTCATGCTGCCCGGGCTGTTGCCAGGGGTGGGGAGGCAGAGCAACTCGTGTCCGCGCCAGCGAAAGGTCTCGTCGGCCTTGAACGTCCGGTCAATCGGGACGCGTTGGATTGGCGGGCGAACATAGCTCGAACCGTGGATGGTCAGTGGGTCTCCCAATCGAACGTTCATCTTGCGAAAACTCGTGGGCCGCTCGAACAACGTCCTCTCGGCCTCGGGCGCAGCTATTTTGGCTCCAGTGCCTTTCAAACGCGGGGCGCCCTGGCATTGCTCGCGATGATGGTGCGTCAGCAACACCCACTCGACACGCTTCACGCCGATATCGCCAAGATGGTCGAGCACACTGCCGTCGCCCAGATCGATCAAAAGCGCTGCATCCCCGTGGCGCAAGACATAAACGTTGCACGTATCGGTCCAGACGAACCAGTTCGGCGCACGCTCTGAATCGACCGGAGTAAGCTTGGCGGCAAAGGCAGAGACGCCGAGGCTTGCCAGGATCACAACGACGAGTGGAATACGACCGATCGGTTTCATTGCACGAACGCCTTTCACGACAAATCCGTCAGGCCAACGCAACCGCATCAAGTAATCGCGGCACGCATTATCGTCCGGAAATCGCTCATCGAGTTCCAAGATAGTACGCGGGTAATCTTCGATAGACCCACATACTATTTCTTGTGGTTGGTGGAGTCAATTGAATACCCCTGAAGTCCGTTCACGGCGAAAGTCGGTGGTCGGCTTCCCCCTTCGCGGTCGTTTCAGTTTTTTGACCACACGGGATTCATTGATGTCTCTGCTTCCGTGATTGGACTAAGGCGCCGTACGCACGCCGCGAAAAGAGCTACAACCATGGCCCCCGCGCCCACGCGCCGAGGCAGCATAATGACGTGTGGACACGCGCGTGCAGAAGTGCTGGTGGGTGTCGTCGCCACCGCGGGAAGCGACGCCGACGGCCTCGGGTACCTTCAGGCCGCGGGACACGTATTCTATATTCGCACCCGGCCAATCGCGAGGCAAAGATGCCATGCCCGCTCCGTGCGTGCCTTGAAACGCGCGACCTTCCTTGTTGCCGATCGTGACCGCGCGTTCATAGTTCCCGCCACTCAGTAGCAAGATCCCCCAGTACGACGCTCTCGCGTATTGCTTGAAACCCTCCATCCCGGGCTGGGCAAACACGCCGCGCGGCCTGAAACTGGACGGCAGCGGCGAGGAGGCCGTATGCCCGTCTGGAGTACCCTTGCCCCAGGCGTATTCGTTTGGCTCCGGTGTGTGCGGCCCGCGACAGGCCTTTTCGAACTCCAGCTCGGTCATCGGGCGAAGACCCGCCCACGCCGCGTACGCGGCCCCGTCCCACCAGGACATCCATTTGCACGTCCTTACCTCGGGGTTGGACACATAACCGCCCGCCGTTCTGAGGACCGGAAAATGGCCGCTGCCTGAGCCTAGCGCCTTGATATAGAATCTATCCGCCCGGTGGGGTGGCAGTGCATTCAGGAAGTCCGTGTAATCCGGCCGCATCAACTCGTCTTTCAAGCAGTAGAATGCTCCGTATCCCTTGGGAAACGCGGCGGGAATGACGCTGCCGTCGGAAGGCGCCATCCGACTTAGCGGCGTATGATCGTAGTGGTTGTGCGGAGCGCTGTTCATGTAGAAGCCTTTCGTACCGTAGGGCGCCCAGCCCTTTCGGTCCCCGACGACACCGCCGGCGCCCCAGAGATTCCCCGCGCCTTTGCTTGCGGTGGTGATCTCCGCTTCGGAGGTGACGATGTATGGTTTCGCGGGGGCATCGGCCTTGTAGAAGCGCCCGATCTCGTTGCCGCCGGAACCGAGCGCGAACGCCCCCTCCGGAACATAGACCATCTCGAGGGCATAGACCTTGACCTCGACCTTGGCGGGGTCTGCCACGCCGTCGGCGCCACTCAACCAGCGCAGTCTTACCTGTTTCCAATCATTCGCGCCTGTTCCGGGCGCGGCACGATAGGCAAACACGCCCATGCCACGCTTGCGGTCATCGCTCAGTCCCACCGAACAGGTTGCTCCGGCGGGCATGACGTGATCATCTTTCGTCGGCGAAAGCGTCGCGTGCGAGAAGCCCTGGGCGTCGGGATTCTTGAATTTCACAAAGACCCAGGCGGCGTTCCAATTCTCCAGCACCAAGTCCTTACCCGTCACGTTCTTGTCGGCCGGTTCGGTCCACTTCGTCCGCCAGGAGTTCTTCCAGCGCAGATCGAAGGTCACCTGGCTCTGGTTCTTCTCGTCGGCCTTCTGCACCACAGCCTGGCTTATGTGGTCGCGGGGGCGGTTGAAGGCCTCGATCTTCTTGGCCAGTTCATCCATCTGTTGGCGCAGTGAATTGATCTGCTCGTCGTTCGCAACCACCTCGTCCTTTACCTTTCTGACCTCGGCTCGGGCTTGACTGATCGCCTGCTGCAACGGGACAGCAGCGTCTCTCTTTTGCGGGCTGTTGTAGTGGAGCTTCCTCAGTGCAAGCACTGCCTTAGTCTCCAAGGCCGCGCGGACTTTGACCACAGGCTCGGCTTTGTCCAGGCTCGCTATGCGCTCACTCCACTGCTTGCGCAGGCCTATCCATTGCTTCACCAATTCCTGCAAATGCTGGTGGCGGCGTTTCCTCTCCTCCCGTCCCTGTTTCAACTGCCGGCGCATGTCGGCCGGCTCTGCCGAATGCGCCTTCGGCGCCACCAGGCCGGCGATGAATATTGCTGCCAGTGCCACGGTCAGCCATTGCTTCCTTCGCAGCCTCATCTCATTGTCCGATTCTTTCATGATTCTTCGGTTCCGTTTCACTGATGGCTGATAGGCACCACTGCGCGCGTCAGCGTTCTTCCTTCCGCGGGATCTCGACCAGTTCGATGTCGTCGAACCATGCGGTGCCCTTCCGGCCATCGACGGCCAGGCCGATCAGGGCGAACGACCTGCCCGGGGGCGGTTCAAACTGGATCTCCAGCCAGGTCCAATCGGTATCGCCGGTAAGGGACCGAGACTGGAGCTTCTTATCGATCTGCAGGTAAGGCTCCTTGCCCATGGTGGTGGACCACATCATGCACACCTGTACATCCATGTTGTCCGGAATGTCGAAGTCGGGCGGAAGCATGTGTCCTTCGTAGGCCAGCAGGCACAGCCGCTTATCCGGCCATCGCTTGGCGATCTCGGCGGCGTACTCCACGCCGTGGCGGAAGACGAGGTTCGACTGTTTCCCGAAGCGGCCGCGCTCCGGCTGGTACCGCGATTCGCAGCGCTCACACCAACATAGCCCCTTCAAGTCCCAGATATCCGTCGGCTCGAAGGGGATCCATTTGGGCCCGGGCTTGCTGTGCGCGCCGAACCAGGGAGTCTTTCCATCGTAGAACTCCTGCGTTGCCTGCACTCGCGCGGCCAACACGCCGGGATGCGAGTAGCACGGGTAGACCGGGTCGCGCGTGCCGTCCACCTTCAGCGCGGCCCAGTCCGGGTGGTCCTTGAAATAGCGGCGGAAGCCCGAATCCGAATGGTTGATACCCCGAAAGCCGGTACCGGCGCCTTCGCGCGTTACCCGCATCCAGTCCCGCTGAGGATGGTAGTTCGGGAACGCAACCGCGCGGAACGGAAAATCCGGCGCAAGCTCCAGTTGGTAGTCGGCCGGCACCGTGAGCGTCTTCACCACCGGTGTTACGATGCCGAAATCCGGATCATTGGGTATGTGAATGAAGAAGCGGTAGCCAACGATTCGTTCCAGGAACTCATGCACGCCGTGTAGCGTGCCGCGGTCCAGTTCGTGAGGAATATTGGCGGTTCCGGCCGCCGCCACCTCGCCCAAGATCGCCAAGCCCCGCGCGAACGTGACAATGCGCAGGCCCTCGGGTTTCGTCGGCAGCGCTAACTGATACTGCTTGCTGACCGCGCTGCGGCCCACCAGCAGCAACGTAATTTCGGGCGGGGCCTCAGCGGCCGGTACGATTTCGAGGCGAGCGCCGCTGGCCTTTTCGATCAGCGCCTGCAACTCCTCGGCTGCGTCCATTTGCGTCATCGAGACGCTTTTCCTCGCTTCGGGGTCCCGCTTCGTGAGTGGGAGCGCTGTCGGTTCATCGGCCACGACGATAGTGGCCGTTGGCTTTCCGTTCTTTACCAGCGTAATCGGCGCGGCCTCCAATGCTGCGCCCGCCAGCGCAAACAGGCAACCCACCAATGCCATCGGTAACTTGATGTGCATCGTCGACACCTCCTCCCAACCCGTCATCTACTTCGCCAAAACGAACCGCGGACTGGCGGCGCCGCGCCCGCACAACCCGGGAGCCAATTGCAGCCAGTAGCGATGCCCCTTGCCCTCATCGTCGTCGAGGAAGACGATGTTGAAGGCGAAATCCGTGCCGGGCTCCACACCGAGGCTGGCTAGTGGCAGGCGCAGCTCGTAGACAGTTGTTTTCGTCTGTTCGTTACGGACGACCTTGAATTTCGCGTTGTCACGCAGTGTGTCGTCCGGCCCGCTGAACCGGTGGAATGCGACGCCCGCCTCGGTCAGGGCCAACGCGAGGTTGGATTGGCCGACCAACATCTGCAGGGCATCTCCGTTCCAGATCGTCTCGCCCGTCTGCGTGTTGCAGTGTCCGTCGTCGGTCACCTCGGCTGCCAGGTAGAGGGCCTGTTGGTCCCATCCACAATGAACCTTGACGGTCATGTCGTCGGGTCCCTTCCAGGGGCCGCAATGGTGACCGGGAGATGGCTTGCCGACGTCGTCGGGGCCCCGCAGGGTCACCGAGGGTTCGCCCCACTCGTCCAGGGATCCGTCCACGCGGACGCCGTGGTCCAGGCGCGGAATGCTCGGTTTCCACAGATCGAGCTTGACGCGCGGGGGCGTTGGGCGGTTGGCGATCTCGCTGCCCTGCGCCCAGCGGGGCCCCGGGCGGGGGAACTTCCAAGTTTCGCCCAGCTCGATGGCGCCCAGGTCCGGGGCCTTGCCGCGGGGCTGGTGATGATAATCCTTGCCGGCGACACCCGCGTCCACGGCGGGGCCGTCCGGGCGGAGGGCGAAGTCCATCGGCTTCATGGATACCAGCGGCGAGCCGTCGTAGTGCGTCATCTCGGGTATGTGGCTGGGATCGACCTTGAGGCCGCAGTAGAGATTGTGGCGACTGAAAACAAGTCCCGGCGCACTGAAGTTCTGCGACCGGGCGACGTAGAAGATGTTGTTCTCGATGACGTTATTCTCGTAGCGGTGTCCGCCGACCCACCAGAGACCGATATTCTGGCCCTTTGTATTGACCATCGTGTTGTGGACGATCCGCACGCCCTGGGTCGGCAGACCACTGCCCCAAGGGCTGCCCCCTTTGAAAAGCCCGCACCAAGTGAGGCCGTTCTCCGGCGAGACGTAGAGGATGTTGTGATCGATCGTCAGTCCCCCGCCCATGACCGGCGATATGGCCAGCAGGCAGTGGCCGTCGAGGAAGACGTTGTGATGCACGCGGAGGTTCATCGCTGTGACACTGTCGAACTCGATGGAGTCGTCACCGCAGTTCTGGATGAGGTTGTAGGCGATCTCGCTGGCGTCGGCCGGCGAACTGGTGCCGTTGCCTCGCGGTTGGAGCCCGTCGAAGTACTCGTAGAGCCAGTTGTGGCGAACGATCGACCGCGGCCCGCCGAAGTTCATGAACACCCCCGCAATGTTGCTCGAGTACAGCCCCGCCCAAAACTTCTCATTTCGCTTGATCCACTCATAGCATGGGTAGCTGCTGAACTCGCAATGTTCTACCGTCAGGCCGCGGGAGGTGCGATTGGAGCCGGCGATCGGGGGTTCACCGCGTGCCGGGACACGAACCGAGTCGGGCTGAAGAACGCCCAGGTGCGTCCCGCTCATGTAGCAGTCGCGGATGGTAACCTCATTGCCGTGGACGACCACCGAGGCCCCCACGCCCATGTGTAGCCTGAGGCCTTCGATGATCACGCGGTCGGCCTTCACAGTGACGTTGGCCAGCGTCTTGGAGAACAGGTGCCCGGTCCCAGGGACTTCGAAGCCGGTGTCCGGGGCGTAGTGGGGCTCTTCGGAAAAACTCGGATCAGCGGTCGAGTGGCCGCCGGGGCGGTGGATTTCGATGGCCGCGGCGTTCGGATCCACCCCGCCCTCCAGGCGAACGTACAGAAACCCGTCCTGCCAGGCGAAGCCCTCCGGCGGGCAGGGACTGGGTTGGGGTTTATTGGGTCTGAGGAACTGGAATTTCTTCAGGTACTCCAGCTTCCCGTAGTTGATGAGATTCCGCGCACCGGCCATCGCCCACCACACGCGGTTCGGCAAAGCAGCCCGGTACAGATCGCCCTCGACGAGTTCGAACTTCAGCCTCTCTTTAGCAGACGGCACGGCCCCGCTGATAGTCGCGTCTCCACCTTTGGCCGCCCGTAACGTGATGGGGTTTCCCGGTGTTCCCCCGCGGGTGATTACCAAGTTCTGGTAATACACGCCGTCTTTCAAAACGATCGTGTCGCCCGGTGTGGCCGCATCGAGCGCCTTCTGGACATCGTCGTCGGGAGTCAGTTGAACTTCCGCTCCGACCGCCGGAAAGACCATCGCAGCCGCAAGGGCCGTAACCACAATAAATTGTTTCATGGTCGTCTCCTTGGCACGCCTAATGTTTTCCCTTGATCTTCTTGCTTGATCGTTATCGTGCCACTTCCACCAGTTCCAGATCGTCGAACCAGGCGGTGCCCGTGCCTTCGACGCACAGTTTGATCAGCAGAAACGGGTCCCTCGGCGATGGCGTGAAATCGACTTCAAGCCGGGTCCAATCCTGATCGCCGGTGAGTTTCTTCGTCCGGCGTGTGGCCTGGACGTCCTGCCAGTTGAAAAAGACGTCATCCACCTGCAGGTAGGCGCCGCCGCGGTCGAGTCCCTGCGTCTTCACCCACGCCGCCAGGCGGTAGCGTTTGCTCGATTCGCCGTAGATGGGCGGGCCGCCGCCAATGGGCAATGCGGACTTCACCTTGCCGGGCCCCAGGCCGCGCACGGCGATCGACCGCTTTCCAGAATGCGCGGGCCCTTCCGTCGCGTTGATGTGTTGCCAGATCGGCCCGTTGTACACCTTGCCATGGGGCACAAATGTCTCAAAGTCGTTGACCTTGTTCTGCAGGAATCCGGCCTTACTTGACTCACCCGTGGCCGCATCCCTGACTACGGCCATCGCTTCCAGGTCCCGCGCCACGGCGCCGGGCACAGACAGGAGCCGGTATCGCGCCCGCAGATGATACAGGCCGTCGGCCTCCTTGGTCATGGGCGGTTTCATGACAATGTGCTGATCGTACCACTGGCTGCAAGTGGCAAAGAACACGGGGCCGTTGGTCTCAAGCAGTTCCACGAACGGGTTCATCTGTTCTTCCGTCACGAAACCGAGAAAGCCGCCCGCTTGAATGTCGTCCACGGGGATGTTGACGGGGTTGTGATGGACGAAGGAGATCCGGCCGTCCAAGAGTGGCCCCCGCATCGTTTTCTGCCATCGCTTGCGTTCGTCGCGCGATTCGCAGACCTGTCCGGCCAGCAGGTTGTTGAACTCGATCTGCCGCGGCTGGGGCATAATAAAGTGGCTGACGCCATGGAGTACGTAGCCCAGACGTTCGTCCCACAGCAGTCGATATTCAATGGTCCCGCTGTAGCCTTCTTTGTGAGTCTGTTCGGTCTTGAACTCCAGCGAGTCGCCCCGGTCTTTCGTGAAGGTCAGCTTGAACGAAGTCAAGGACGGCACCGGCGAGTGGTAAGCATTCATCCGCAGTTGAATTCTCGCTCCGATCAGGTTCGCCCAGTGGTAGATCTCCGGAATCTCGTACTTCTCCCCCTTGTTGACGTCCGGAGAAAATCGGAACAACTCGACGTGATTCAACCAGGTCGTGATCAATCCGATCCGCTCGTCACCGTCGCAGATGTACCACCACTTCTTTCCCTTGGCCTCCTGGCGATGCTGGACGGGCTCGAACGGCTCCAGTCGGAACGCCGGGGTGTGCTTCATCACGGGCAGCTCCGCAAAGGCCTTGGACTCATCCAGCAGTTTTTGAAGCTCCCCGGCGGAGGCGCCGGACGACCAGAATGCCAGGGCAATCAGTCCACCCAGACAGGCCGCAGCCGGCAACGCGCTGGTGACTCTTGGTTTGCGTGAAATGTGCATCGATTGCATGTCGGTCTCCTATCTATCCTTGGCGCTCAGTTGTTGCCGCGATTCAACACCGTCCCTGCTTGTTTGCTGCCGCGCGGCGAGGTCTCTTCTGACCCAACAGCAGCCGCAGATACAATCGTCGCCGCGCCCGCAGGTACCGGCAATGTCGTGGTACTTCGGCGGGGCGATCGAGCCCTCGACCAACTCAAGCATCGCTTGCCATTCGGGGTCGTTCATGCCGGAGAACGCTCCCTTGGTAATCTGGCCCCAGCCGCCGGCCGTCACCGGCAGCGGCGCCATCAGCACACGGCTTTCGGACGGATTGGCCATGTTCACCAGCGCGGCATACGGCTGCGCGGCCAGTTCCGCCCCGAATCGCTTTGCGATCGCCTCGCGCAGCGTCTTTTCGCCTTGGGGCGAGGGCCGCTGCGACTCGATGCGATTGTGCGAGTAGTCGCCATAGCACTGGGCGTTCACGTCCAGCCAGTCCACGATCCGCTGAAAACTCTCGCGGTCCAACTCGACTTGCTTCTTGCCGTCCTTGTCCGGATGACCGTCCAGGAGCATTTTGGCCAAGGTGCCGCCATGAGCGAAGAAGTCCTTGGGCCGGCTGGGTTGGGTTCCTTCCTTCGCCCGCTTCACGCGGCCCGAGGCCATCAGCGCTCCGTAGCTGGATTTCCGGCCCGGGCGCCAGCTCATCGGGCCCAGCAGGTTGACGTCCTTCTCGACCTTGTCCTTCTCGACCTTGTCCAGGCCGTGGCAGGAGATGCAGTACCGGTCGAGCACCGGCTGTACAGAGCGCATGAAGCTGAATCCGCCTTCGTAGCTCGGCCCAGCGGGCGGAGTGAGCGGCTGCACCGTGGCCTTGGTCGGCCGCAAGGTACGCGGGACGCTCGATCGCGGCTCGTGGCAACCGACGCAGGAAGCTCGTTCGCCCGGCTGCAAGTACACCAGACTCCGCATCGTCATCACGGCCATCCCGTTCTCATCAAGCAACTGGAATTGGAACGGAGTACGGGCGGGCGCTTCGAACGCCACGCTGCCGTCCGCCTCCACCGGGACCGTACCCACGATCCGCTTGACGATCTCCACGGGATAGTTCAGGGCGGCCGGTTTGGCGGTCGGCTGGCTGATGATCTCGTTGACGCGCAGGTGCTTGATTGATCCGGGCTTAAGCGGGTGCGAGCTTTGGTACACGTCCTGGATGTAGAACGTGCCCGTCTTCTCCGATTCGCGCCCGGCGATGGCCGAGGGCAGGACCGGCGGCATTGGCCGGGGCCGCAGCGGAATGGGGTCGAAGCAAGAGATATTCGCGTCGCTGTAGATCAGCTCGCGCCCACCCAACACGTCGATCAGGTACACCGCGTATTGGCTGCCATGTTGGTAAGTGCAAAGGAACAGTTCCTCGTTGATGGGCCAGGGGGTGCCGGCACCAAGGGGGAAGCGGAGGTCGGTTCGTTGCCCGCCGGACACGCGGGAGGGAAGGTCGTCGGCAAGCGGCATGGCGGTGCGTGTGGTTCCCTGCGGCAGGCTCCCCTCGGGGGCCGGAAGCTCCGGAGTGATCGAGGTCAAAGGCGGGCCGTGGTTCTGCCCTTTGCGCGGGTCGATGACGATCAGCGAGCCCAGGGTCTGGCCGTGGTGCGCGGCCGCCGTGGCCACCGTTTTGCGCGTGCCGGGAACCGGCTGCGGCTCGCCGATCAGACACGGCCGCGGCGAGTTGTTGCCGTAGTAGTGGGCCGTCTGCGTGCCGTCCGGGTGCATGACAGACAGGCTCTGGAAGGCGACCAGGCTGCGGTTGATGTAGTCCCAGCGAGAGTAGGCGATCGAGCCATCGGAGAGCACCGCCGGACCCCATTCGTTCGCCTCATTGAACGACAGCTGCCGGATCCCCGTGCCGTCCAATTTGCAGCGATGCAACGTGTAGGAAGGCGCATAGCGCAGGCCGTGGCAGCGGCCGAACTGCTGGCACCGCGTGGAAATGAAGGCCATGCCGCCGTCGGGCAGGTAGCACGGGTCGGTGTCCTCGATGAGCACGGTCTGTCGCTCACGCTGGCGGACCATCGGGTCCGCGGCCGTACCCGTGATCTGCCGGACCTTGCCGGTCTGGAAGGAGTATTCGTAGATGAAATACGCCCGATGGCGCGCACCGGAACGCTCGTCGCCGGTGATCCAGTATCGGGGCTCCGTCATAGGTTGATCGTCGTCATGCTCCGTAGAATGGTCGGCGAAGGCGAACAGCACGCGCTTGGCGTCGTAGGAGAGATCGGGATGGATCGTGCCGCCCGGCGGCAACTTGCCCGCCAGCAGGACCGTCTCTCGCGGATTCTGCTTCCAGTCCTCCAGCACGACCAGGCCCGGAGCCTTGCGACTATGCCGGCCAAGGTACTGATCGCACATGTGCTCGGGCAGGAAGCCCGAACGCTTGTTGATCAGCAGCTTGGGGAAGTTCAGCGCCGGATGGGCCAGGACAATCTTGCGCCGCAGATTGCAGAGGCGAACGTAGAACTCTTCGCCTTGGGAATCTTCCTGCGGGTCGGCGAATTGCTTCTCCATCGCCGCCAGTTCGGCAGTCAATTGCGGGCGTTTGGCCGCACGCTCGACCATCTTCAGCGTCTTGCGCGCCAGCGCCAATCGTTTTTCAATGTACTGCGAATAGAACAGGTCGCGCACTGCCTTCAACTCCGCCAAACTCTTGCACCGTTTGGCAATTCCCTCCGCAGCCTGTTTCTGCTTAGCCCCGCAAGCAGCAGCGTAGCGAGCGGCCAGGTCGGCCAGGTCGCCCCGCTTCCAGTCGGCCTTCCAGATGCCGGATGACATCTCGAGCTGTTGCTGCCGGGAATCGACAGGCGACGGGAAGGCCGCAGCGACCGCGAACTCCAGTGCTTGGCGCGCGGCGATGGCCCTGGCCTTGACTTCGGCCAGGGAGCGACACTGCACCCAGAACTCCACTTGCCGGTCTCCCCTCTCGGGCTGGGCGCCCAGCCATCCCTCGAGCCATTCGGCTTGCCCGTCCAGTTCGATGCAAATCTCCCAGTTTTCTATCGTCAAACCGGTGTCATACTTCTGCTTTCCCCATACGATCGGCTTCCAGCGGTTGCGTTTGCCGCTATGCGCGAACCAACCGTGGCGGGTGGGGCCGCGCGCCTCGGCCAACGGCAGCGGAACCGCCTTGCCGTCGCG